>Ga0265293_10000033_pt1 | contig 285667 bp, 273 predicted proteins | sample Munlanlewell138R_FD_192505 | JGI IMG/M metagenome (GOLD analysis project Ga0265293, IMG submission 192505) | Leachate microbial communities from a municipal landfill in Southern Ontario, Canada - Leachate well 138R | ecosystem: Engineered > Solid waste > Landfill > Unclassified | place...
CCTGAAAGGATTTCAATTGCTAACCCTCGTGGTCAATAACGTTAAATTCCAAGACGGCGAACAAGTAATGGAGCAATCAGACAGGAAAATCGCCTGATGCCCATACACCAGATTTGACCATAACTCGGTCGATCTTTATGATCGCCGGTATCAATTTTCGAGATAAATATTTCATAGCCGCTGAATATAATCATTAGCAATAAGCTGCCCACTAGGGACATATCAACCAACGCAAGTATCCCTACGATCACATCTGCTTCAGATGCAGTAACAACATGGGTTGCCAGGTGCCATAGCTCCTGAGCGAATTTTATGAATAATAAAAACACGCCCAGAACTAAACCTAAATAAAAGGGAGCAAGTATCCAGCGGCTGTTAAAAATAACCTTCTCTAAGGTGCGTTCAATATTTTTCAGCATGTAGGTCTCTTGAGGCTTCTATGACGATAAATTATAAGTTATGCCGTATTGCTTGAGATAGTAAAATACTTAACCAATGATGAGTATTTTTTGATTACTTTGGCAATGACAACGATCATTGGGTATGAGCGTTTTAAGCTCAAACCTAAGTAATGATCGCGGACTCACGAGTCCCCCATAAAATCTGCATGCATGTTTACCGTTTCAATCGGGCTCGCGTGTAAAGCGATAGAATAAATTGGGTTCACTGATCACGTACAAATAGCCATCTTCGTCAATGTTTACGCCTTCTGCCTGCGGAATACCTTTTTGTAAACCAGCAAACCCTCTAGCAAGGGATCTGAAACTAATCACTTTACCTTCAGTGGTTATTTCGATCAGTAGCTTCGACTCATCACTCAACAAAACTAAATGGCCGCTCTTTTCATCGTAGGTAGCCGACGATACATCGGTTGCGAATACGTTATCCCTTATCCAGCCTGATAGATTACGCACACTCACAGGAAGCCCTTCACCTAAACTTGCACGCAGACCACTCACCTCAAGCAATTGGATAGGGTCACGCTCTTTAGCCACATACAGACGATCATTTTTAAGGTCGTAGGTAAGGCTTTCTAAACCTTTATTGTCCTCAGTCCAGAATGCAAGTTTGAGTGATGGATATTTTTCCTTATTTAGAGATCCACTGGTAAGTAGCGTGCCATCAACACTCACTGGGATATCTATAATAACTAGGTTTTGTTTACGTTCTTCCGCAACGACCAGTTGGCCATTACCAATATAAGTCACTGCCTCTACGTCATCGAATCCCTCAAGGCTATAACGCGCCTGCACATCACCATCTCGGTTTAAAGCAACTAACTCATTAGGGCCATTAATGACAGCCCATAGCATGCCTCGATCGCGGTCATAGGTCAGACCGGAAAGATTGTTGTCTATACCAATGACAGGCTTAGCGTCGATCTCTACGCGATAGTTTGGTAACCATACTGCACGATCCTGCCAATCATCAGCGTGCATGTGAGTTTTTAGCCAGTAATACAAGCGATAATCAATACGCTGCGTATGTAACTGGAACGCAGCAACCACGAGCAAGCACAGCATTACCCACATCCAGATACGAGCTTGCATCGAACGCCTAGACTGCTTTTCAGTCTTTAAGTACATAAATATCTCGTTTAGTTGTAGCAGAGGGGTATTTGAATTAATGAATGCTGACACAATCAATATGTTTTAGCGTTTGAAAATCAAAATTCTATATTTGGAAGGCCGATACTGTAAGTCTAATGTATTGATTTGAATAGGGATATTCACAAGCTGTATACGTAGTGCCACGCGCTGCATGGCTTCAAGTGGTTCATGGTTAACGAGCGTACCCATGGCGGGACTTTAAAAGAGTTCTCACCATGGGGAGTTGCGCAGCTCTGTCAACAGGTTTCTTTAAGGATTAATCATCCTGGCGGTTTTTCAAAATCTCACCAGTAGCGGCATCCATTTCAACTTCCCATTTCTGGCCTTTATCATCACGCAGGTCTACTTGGTAAATATAGCGGCCGTACGACTCATCAAGCTCTGTGTCCACTATGGTGGCCTTTGGATGTTGCGCTAAAGCTGTCTGGTCAAGTTTATCAAAGGCTAAAATTGCGCCTGAGGTGCTTAGTTCAACTGTTTTAGCTGGGCTGACATCAGCTTGAGCTAAACCTGCGCCCATCATTAAAGCAACGGACATACATAATGTAGTTAAAGTTTTCATAGTTATTTCCTTGTCTGGAAGCTGCAGCACAACGAAATTGTGTGTCTACGATGCCAAGGTTACAGACGCAGCCTTAATTCAAGCTTAAAAATATGCATTATTTAAGCTTGCGCTAAAAACTTTTAACAAACATTATTTGATGCTTTAAAGACCCGCTCAAGCGTGAATGTAAAGGTCAGGCAAGCCTAGCTGTATCACTAAAAAGTTTCAGCATTTAGAACCAGTTAACCACTATCCTGTCAATAAGTTCGGATCAACCATCATTTGCAATGGAGACATAGATGAATACTCGCAGCTTGCTCGATCAGCTTCTCAACTCAGGTAAAGAATTACTGCAAGGGCAGAATACAGCACAATCCAATCAGACAAATCCAGCAGCTCCAAACGAGCCCAATACAGCACTCAATGGTCTGCTTGGCAGTATTGGTGGTGGTGCTTTGGGTGGCGGTATTATCAGCTTACTGATGTCCAGTAAAAAGGCACGCAAGGTAGGTGGCAATGTTATTACTTATGGTGGCTTAGCAGCGCTGGGTGTCGTGGCCTATAAAGCTTATAGTAACTGGCAAAATAACAATCAAAATCGGGGTCAGGGACAGCCCAGCGCACCTTATACACAACATCAACCGCAGACAGTGGATCGTGTGTCCCCAGCAGTCATGGAAGAGCATAGCCAAGCTATTCTTCGCGCACTTATTTGTGCAGCCAAGGCGGACGGTCACATTGATGAGCGCGAGCGGCAGCTTATTGATGATGCAATCGCCAAGCTCACCAACGAGCCGCAGCTACAATTATGGTTCCAACAAGAGTTGCGCAAACCTCTCGATCCAGCTGACCTAGCTTTAGCAGCGAAGACCCCGGAAATTGCAGCTGAGATGTACCTCGCCAGCATTCTTGTAGTCGATGAGGAAAGCTATATGGAGCGAGCCTACCTTGACGAACTTGCACGTCAACTGCAGCTTGCACCTGCACTAAAAGCGGAGTTGGAAGCACAAGCAATAGCGCATCACTCTTAAAATTAAGCGCTTAAACAGCAGTTGAGTGCCCTAGCGGCGAATGTAGATGATTAGCATATTGTATCGCGCAGACTACACCAGCGATTGGTGATCCGTCGTCGTGCATAACCTTTGCTCTGACTCACCCTTTTATAGTGAGAGCCGATAGTAAACCGACATTAGCCTTACGCAATCAGACAGGATAGCCATGAGACATTTTTATTTGGATTTTATCTTTACCGCTATCGCCTTAATGGTGGCAGCGTGGTGGGGATATTCACACAGTGGTATGGGCGGGATGATATCTGCGCTATCGATTACCGCTATTTTGGCCGTCATGGAAATCTCGCTATCGTTTGATAACGCGGTGGTTAACGCCTCAGTGCTCAAAAACTGGGACAAATTTTGGAAAATGATCTTCTTAACCGTTGGTATCTTAATCGCTGTATTTGGTATGCGTTTAGTCTTCCCAATTGTTATTGTTGCGGTTACCGCAGACCTCGGCATGATGGAAGTGGTTAACTTGGCATTAAATGATCCCAAAGAATACTCGGCAAAACTTTTAGAGCATCATGCTGAGATTTCAGCCTTCGGTGGTATGTTCTTACTGTTAGTGTTCTTAAACTTCTTATTTGATGAAAAAGAAGTGCATTGGTTTGATTGGCTTGAAAGCCGCTTGGCAAAACTCGGTCAAGTAAACGCTATGAGTGTATTTGTGGCGCTCGCAATCTTAATGTTATCCCTAACATGGGTGACTGAAGTACAGGCTCCTGCGGTATTGATTGCAGGCATTTGGGGTGTCTTAATCTACTTAGGCGTGCAAATCGTATCGGGTATGCTTGAAAGTAATGGCACTAGTACAGCAGCAGGAAGTGCCATTTTGAAAGGTGGTATCGCCGGTTTCCTATATCTTGAAGTGCTAGATGCTTCATTCAGTTTTGATGGTGTGATTGGTGCATTTGCAATCACTAATGACGTCATCATTATCATGCTAGGGCTAGCGATTGGTGCTATGTTCGTGCGTTCTATGACCATATTTTTGGTGGAAAAAGGCACACTTGATGAGTTTATCTACCTTGAGCACGGTGCGCATTATGCGATTGGTGCATTAGCTATTATTATGCTGTTATCGATGAGATTCCATGTGCCAGAATTGGTGACTGGTCTTATTGGTATCGCTTTCATTGGCTGGGCTTTACTTGCATCACTTAAGCACCGTAAGCAAGAAGCTAAAAATATTATCACTTAACATTTAAGTCCGCTCATACTGAAACCTTTGCTAAGCAAGCGTATCAATACATTTATGCAAATAGACGCTAAGGAGCGTACATGGCAGGTGCCAGTTTACTAACCTTACTTGATGATATCAGTCTGATATTAGACGATGTTTCACTCATGACTAAGGTTGCCGCTAAAAAAACTGCGGGAGTATTGGGTGATGATTTAGCGCTCAATGCTGAGCAAGTTTCCGGTGTTAAAGCAGACCGTGAGCTGCCTGTGGTTTGGGCAGTCGCTAAAGGGTCATTCGTTAATAAACTTATTTTAGTGCCATCAGCACTGCTCATCAGTGCCATTTACCCACCTTTAGTCACCTTCTTATTAATGTGCGGCGGTCTCTATTTGGCTTATGAGGGTGCTGAAAAAATAATTCATAAATTCTGGCCGCATCTTTTGTCTCATGATGAAGAGCAAATCGCGCGCCTACGCGCCAATGCTGATGAAACAGTTGATTTGGTTGCTTTTGAAAAGGATAAAATCAAAGGCGCGGTGCGTACAGATTTTATCCTGTCGGCAGAGATCATTGTCATTGCGCTAGGCTCAGCAATTGGAGCGACTCTTCTAGAAAAAAGCTTAGTGCTTTCCATTATTGCCATTGCTATCACCGTAGGCGTTTATGGCTTGGTAGCGGGTATCGTCAAAATGGATGATTTAGGTTTATACCTAATGAAGCAGACGGGTAATGCTAAGCAGAAAATAGGCGGGTTTTTATTGTCTGCGGCACCAAAGCTGATGAAGTTTTTATCTATTGCTGGGACGTTAGCGATGTTTCTAGTTGGCGGCGGAATCTTAGTGCATGGAATTGATTTTTTACATCATGAAGTTGAAGACTTAGCGCACCTGACAGGAGTGTTTGAAGACATAACCACCATGCTCTTAAATGCTTTAGTAGGTTTAATCGTCGGTGTTATCGTCGTGGCTTTTGTTAGCCTTATTGGTAAATTACGCGGTAATAAATCATCTTCTGTGAATTAAAGCCTATTCATACATGTGTGTTTATAAGATTTGAACTCATAAGGCATAAGCCAGCAATCATCATTCTTTAGCAATATTTACTGAGTTTTATTAGCTGGGTGATGAGGTTGGCTTCAGCGCAAAACCAGCCTAACTTACTAACTCCCTTTTACAGAGCGTACAGCAATGTTTGAATTCGACTTGAGCTTGAAATTGATGGGATATCATCTTTTTCAATTAGGAATTGCTTTCATACTTTCACTACCGATTGCTCTCAACCGTGAGATGAAAGATAAGGGTGCAGGGCTCAGAACCTTTCCATTGGTAGGTATTGCATCGTGTGCTTTCATGCTAGTCGCTGTAGATATTTATCACGGTTCGCAGCCTGAGGCGAGAATCATGTACGCTATTATTACGGGCATGGGCTTTATCGGTGGTGGTGCTATTTTTAAAGGTGAAAATACAGTAAAAGGTACTGCGACGGCAGCGAGTTTATGGAATACAGCTGCTATCGGCATTTCAGTGGCTTATGGGCGTTATGAGATAGCGATAATATTGTCGGTTGTTAATTTTCTAATTCTACAATTCTCAGAACCATTCAAGACAAAAAATAGGCTGGACTAGTTATTCTACTTACGAGAACTGCTATTTTTCGCGTGGATTACCGATGTAGCTCTCTGTCATTGCGTACATATTGCATCAAACAAGCGGTCCTCAGTTCAAATCCACATGCTTGGCGCGGTCACCATAAAAACTCAATTACATGTTTTTAGGTTGCGTCACCGTGCAGAAGGTAGAATGCTTTTATGCGATTGATAATTATTCAGTGATTTTCTAAAAATAATTTGCGGAAAATGAATACTGCTGAAATGGTACTGCTACCAAGTGCCGCATTTTTAATGCTTGTGGCTTTAGCAGGTAAATTAAAATGCAGTGCTTCATCGCTAGCAAATGATTACTGTTGCGCCTTTAACTGCAGTTTGGCCGTTCTCTTCGTACCATCAAAGTACATCTGAAATTTGGATTTAGGCGCGTCATTTTTATCAGTTGAAAGCAAAATCAGATATTTCGGACACCAAAAAGTATTCCAAGCTAAACTTGAACCGATTAAATTCTTTATTAATCAATAGCTTGAAAGCTCTGTTCAGATTACCCCGGCCCAATTAGAAACACCTAAGCCCTTGATTATCCTAGTGATTTTCAGGGGCTTTTGCTTTTTAGGGTACTTGTTGCCCATTATTTGTCCATAAAATGTCGAAAGAAGCCAAAAAGCTCAGTATTCTGCTAATCCGTTTGCTATCTTGTTACATGACACAAATAACAGCTGCTTCAGGGGTTGCGCATAAATTAGGATAACAAAGACATCAAAGCGCTCATCCAGCAAGGTGAAAGCCTTACCTTGGAGTTTAAGAGTGATGCGAAATGCCTGCCTGATTGTGATCTGATTGCAGCAGTTGTATCTTTGGCGAATACAAACGGTGGCAGCCTAATACTCGGTGTGGAAGGTAGTGGTGAAGTCACTGGGCTGCATCGTAAGCACCAAAGTATGCAAGGCTTGTCCGCATTTATAGCCAACAAAACTACGCCGCCTGTTTTTGTTGAAGTGATAGGGCATCAGCTAGACGACTGCACAATCGCACAAATTATCGTGCAGAAGTCACGACAACTGATTTCTACTTCTGAAGATTTGCTGCAGCATCGTAGGTTTGTAGTGGCATAGTGAATTTGGCCTCACCGGCTTATTTTTTGCTTTTGGAGTGACTGTCAGGCCCAGCGTCGTTGTAGGCTACGGGCCAGACTGTCGAGCAGATAACCGAGAATACCGATCAGCACAATAACCGCCATCAGCTCGGAATAGGCAAGCCGATCACGGGTGTCGAGAATAAAGTAGCCAAGACCCGAGGTAACCCCCAGCATCTCGCAAGGCACTAGCAGTACCCAGATCATACCAATCGCCAGCCGTGTTCCGGTCAGGATGCTCCCGAGAATGCCCGGCAGGACCACCCGCAACAGCATTTCCAAACGCGAAGCGCTCATGCTCTGTGCCAGCATCAGCCAGCCCGGATCAAGGTTGCGTACGCCAGCCGCGGTATTGAGGATGATAGGCCAGACTGCTCCCATGCAAAGCAGGAAATATACTGGTTGATCGCCAATGCCAAAAATCATGATGGCAATGGGCATCCAGGACAACGGCGAGATCATGCGCAGGAACTGGAAGGCACCACTGGTGGCAGAGTCAAAGCGCCGCCAAAAACCCACGGCCAGTCCCACCGGAATGCCTGCTAGCAGTGCCAAAGACAGGCTAACCAAGACTCGGCGCAGGCTAGCGGCCACATCGCCAAGGATTTCGCCGCTGGTAACCAGCTCGATTAGGGTTTCCAAGGCTGGCACAGGGGCTAACAAGCGCGCCAGCGGCAACTTTTGTTGCAACTGCCAGATTCCCAGTTGCCAGAGCACAACCAGCACCAGCAATCCGGCCAAGGTCAGACCCAGCTGATAGGCATGGCGGGACAGCCAAACAGTCCCTGTTGCTAGCTTACTCACGGTTGGATCACCTCGATCCTTGTGTATCTTTCAGCTAAGCCAAAGGTGGCCATGCCGCCAACTTGCTCGATAGCAGTGCGGACAAAGCGGTCATCGACCAAGTCACGTGCAACAAAGGCCGGATCCAGATCCTGCAGGAAGCGGGTACTACCTTTGACCTCAGTCTGTTTGAGCAGCTCGACGAGCTTCTCTGTGTAGTCAGGGAAAGGATAGGGCTGAAAATCAATGCGTTTCTGCTGCCATTGCGGATGCTGGATGAGACTGGCAGTATCCTGCTCCTGCAGATTGCCTAGCAAAACCTGCGACAGGGTTTCACGGCTATGGGGCGTGTAACCTGCAGCATTGTCCTTAGCAAGGATAGCAACGGTTTCTTCACGGTGCTCGCGTATCCAAGCCTGCGCCTGTACCAGTGCGGTTACCACTTTTTGGCTCCACTCGGGTCGTAAGGCTAGGTCGGCTTCATGCATCTGCAGTACACAGCAGGCATGGTCTTTCCACACATCACCGGTAAAACGCAGTACCTTACCAATACCGTTGAGCTCGGCAGCTGCGTTGAAGGGTTCGGCCACTATGTAACCGGCAATACTGCCGGTGGCCAGTCCGGGTAGCATGTCGGAGGGTGCCATTACTGCTAAGCGCACCTGACGCGGGCCGGGGTTACCATCGGTGATGGGCTCCAGTCCGTGCTTGCGTAGCACCAACTGCAACACAACGTTATGGATGGAGTACCAAAAGGGAATGGCCAGAGTTTTGCCGCCCAGATCCTCTATACGGTCAATGCCGTTGCTGGCCGCGACGGTCAGACTGGAGCCGTTGATATGGTTCCAACCAACGACCTTGGTGGTCGCGCCGCTGCCGTATCTGGACCAGATGGCCATCGGGGCAAGCACATGCACCAGATTCACACCACCGCTGAGAAAGGCCTCAACCAGTTGGGCCCAGCTGCGAAACATGTGCGGCTTTTCCACTTTTAGTCCCAAATCGGCAAACAGACCCTGATGATGGGCCACCAGCAGGGGAGCAGCATCAGTGATTGGTAGATAGCCAATGCGCAGCGGTGCATCCGGATCGGCAGCATGGGCCTGTTGCAGTTGCGTTAACAGAGGCAGGGCACCAGCCGCGGTGAACAGGCTGGCTAACTTGAGAAAATCGCGGCGATTAAAACCCGAATGATTGGGGTCATTACAGAATCCACACATGGTAAACACCTTTTGGAAAGACGGAAACGGGGCGACAAATTTAGGTCAGATGGTCGGCATCCAGCTTTGCATGTCTGGCTCGGGTGCCAGCGCACCCTGCAGAGTTTGCAAAATCTCGAGCCGCATCAAAGCCATGGCTTCGCTGGCAGGATTGCGCGGCCTGGGTTGCTGCGGCTGCCACTCGCGCAACAGCTTGCCGGGTGTACCACCCAACAACAAAACGCGGTCAGCCAGTAACAGGGCTTCATCAATATCGTGGGTAATCATCACCACGGCGGTGTGGTGGCGGTGGCACACTTCCAACAATAATTGCTGCATTTCGCTGCGGATGACTTCATCCAGTGCACTGAAAGGTTCATCCAATAGTAGAATTTCTGGGCGGCGAGCCAGACTGCGAGCAAGGGCGACCCGTTGCGCCATGCCACCCGACAGCTCGCGCGGAAATGCTCGGTGAGCCTCGCTGAGCCTTACCTCAGCAATGGCATCCTGCACGCGCTGGCGGCGCTCGGAGCGATCCAGCTTTGGCTGACTGCGAAAGTCCAGCCCAAAGGCGACATTAGCTTCCAGGTTCAGCCAAGGCAGTAGGCAAGGATCTTGGAACATAAAAGCCAAGCGCGGATGGGGGCTGGTGACCAGCTTGTTGTGCACCCTTATCTGGCCGCAAGAGGGCTGCTTGAGACCGGCCAGAACCCGCAACAGGCTCGACTTGCCAACCCCGCTAGGACCCAGCACTGCTAAAATTTCGCCCGCTCGCACCTGCATGGAAAAATCCGTCAGAATCTGCTTACGACTACCGTCATTCTGCAGATAATCCAGCAGGATGTTGTCAGCCTGCAACACCAGCGATTCGGAGGTGGATGTTTTTATACTCATGGTCGCCTTAGCTGGCAGCCTCCAGCGCCTGAATATCCTTGCGCAAGTGTTTTAGCGCAGGCGTGACAATGGCAACAAAGAGCGCTTCGCGCTGACGACGTTGAGCGCCGTGATTCATCAGGTAACCCCGGGCACCAGTATGCAGCGCCTCGGAGCGTGTCGCATCAAGGCTCAGCTCGGCGATGCGCGCTCGTAGGCGCAGCACCTGGAGGATATCGGTCGCATCCTCGTCCGCAAGACGGGACTGTGTATGGGTGTGCTCCAGCAGCTCGGCCAGCGTCTGTTCCAGCTCGTCATGCTGGTCGTCCAGAAAACAGTTAACGTGCTCAAGGCTGCGATTGATGCGCTTGATGCTTTCGACACTGGTGCGCACGATGCCAGCACCAATGCCGATCTGACTCAGGCAAAAACCTGGGCGGATGCGGCTCATGTGCGCAGCAAACTGTTCGGGATGAGCTAATACTTGGTCGGCATCCACACGAGTATTACGGAAACGGACGTTAAACGTGTGGGTACCCTCCAGCCCAGCAAAGGTAGGGCAGGCACGTAACTCGATTTGCGCCGGATCAAGCTCGGCAGCAAACATCAGGTAACCGCCCTCATCCAAGGCCGCCGCGACAATGATCAGCTGGTTTTCGGCCAAATTGGATACCCACGGCAATACACCCTCGATACGGTAGCCGTCACCCTCGCGCCGAGCTTTGAGCCGAATCGCTTCAATATTGGAGAGGTGCTTAACCGTGTTGGACATGCCGGTGCCAGCCAGCAGCTCGCCGCGGGCCACCGCTGGCAGGTAACGGGCGCGCGCAGCTTCATTAGGGCAGTGAGTCAGATACCAGACACAGGCAGCTTGGCACCAGACGACAAAACCGGTGGAGCCGCAGGTTTCGGACACCGCAGCGGTGACTTCAATCTGGTCGGCCAAACTGGCTCCCAGCCCGCCATACTCAAGCGGTGCTACAGCCGCAAAACCGTTCAGGCGACCTAATCCGTGCAAGAATTCACGCGGGTAGAGGCCTTTGCAGTCAATATCTTTAACCAGTGGTGCTAACTGCTCAGAGATGTATGCCCGCACCTGCTCTAGGTCTACAGACTGAGATGTGCTGTTCATGCGAACTCCTGCAGTTCCTTGTTAATCAGGGTTTGCGCCACATTGTTGGCATAGTTACACAGGCTTGCCAGGCTGACACCCAATACCGCTTCCAGCACCTGCTGCTCGCCATAGCCAGCATCCAGAAACTCCTTGAGCTGCTCATCAGACACCTGACCACGCTGTTCGATCAGGGCTAAGGTAAAACGAGCTAAGGCGTTGAGCTTTGGATCATCCAGTGCCTTGATCTCGCGCAGATCGGCTACCAGTTTCTCATCCAGCTTGAGCGCCTTGAGGGATAGCTTGGTGTGGCCAGCCACGCAGAAACCACAGCCATTGCGACTCGCCGCGGTGATCTGAATAACTTCACGTTCAGCGGGTGACAGGCTGGTACGGCCGTTGATGGCACCCACCACCTGGTACGTTTCTAGGGCGGTTGGTGCATTGGCTAGCACACCCAGCAAATTGGGAAGGAAACCGTTAGCTTTCTGTGCCGCCAACAGGCGTTCAGCCGCCTCTGGGGCTGCAGTTTCAGGGGTTTGTACGGTTAGGCGTGCCATGATAACTCCTCAAGAAGATAATAGATGAAGCTTGATGTCGAGCGATGCTACGTTATTGTTTATAGAACGTAAAAGAGTTAATTGTGATTTTGTTATATCTTTAAAGAATAACTGGTATGGCGTTTAATAGATGATGAGCTATGAAGTCAAAGTTATTATCAATTTCGCGTAAGACTTCGTACTTTGAGTGTGAAGATGGATAGCGAAGGCTGCGTAAGCAGCCCTTTAATAAACAATTAAAGCCTTGGATATAAGGAATTCAGCTGGAAATATATACAGTATTAACAGCTACGCTAAAACACCCAAGGTTCGAGTACGGGATAAGCATCTAGCTGTGCTCAATAGCATGGCTCGAAGCGTTAGTTTCGTCTGGAACTTTGTCAATGAACTCAGCCAGCGCTCGATTAAAGAGCGTGGTGTGTTTTTGTCTGCCTATGATGTTCAGAAATATACCAATGGCGCGGGTAAGAACTTAGGGCTACACAGCCAAACAGTGCAGCGTATTGCGGTTGAGTACACCACGCGCCGCAAGTAGTTTAAAAAGAGTCGTTTAAATTGGCGCAAGTCGGGCGGTGTGCGCCGATCATTACTCAAGTTAAAACCATTCACGCCAAGATTACTAACCACAGGAAAAACGCGCTGCATAAGTTCAGTCGCGAACTGGTCATCCATTGCGGTGAAATCTATGCCGGTCATGTCAGTAGTGTAAAGCTCGTTAAAACCAAGATGGCCAAGTCAGTGTTGGATGCTGGCTGGGGTCAATTAAAAACCATGCTGGACTATAAATGCGCTCACGCAGGGGTGCTCAGACGGTATTTCGACAGCGAAAGGCCATGGTTGAACCTGTATTTTCAGCGCTACGTCAACAACAGGGGTTGTCTCGCTTTCGGCGCCGAGGCTTGGCTGGTGTCAAGCCTCGGCGCCGTGCATGTCCTAGCCTCCAACCTGGCTCGCGCTGTGGCGTTGAGTCTTTACTGTTTTTTATGGGCTCACTGCTTGGGATGTCAGGGCTCATCCTGTCGATGACAGAAAAAGATCGTAACTACCCGGGTGAGCGCCATTGAATCGTCCTGTCATCGAAATCGTCGAGCAACTATTTCATCATGGGCTATTAAATGATTTGCGACAGCCTCTCTAGGCGGGGGAGGATGACAAAGGATTGAACTAACGTGGTGTTTAATACCTAACTATAATATTGGATCATTGCGTTAGACTTTGCTGTTGTCTTATAACAGCTTCAATCATAAGCGAGAGTGCGGCTTATTCTTTAGCGCCGAGAGGAAATTTATGTTGAATAAGATGCCGTTTAAACGTGCCAGCTTAGCGTTGGGCTTAGCCCTTATTGCCGGTTGTCAGAGTACCGCGACTCAACAGCCAACCGTTGCAGCTACAGAAAAACCAGCTGCGACGCAAGTCACACAACAGAGCAGTGAGCAAGCGACTAAGAATATGCTGACGGTATACTTAGCTCAGCAGCAGGCTGAACCTGATTTGTTAGTGTTAGACCTAGGTGAAAATACCAAGCTGTATGCTTTGCCTCAGCCTGTCCTGACTCAATCAGATATGCTCAGTTTTGCACCTGTGCAGTCGGAAGAAGGTCAAACATTTTTGCTGTTTGAAATGAACGAGGCAGGTAAGGAGAAGCTTGCTGCTATCAGTACGCAAGCGGTTGGTCATTTCTTTTTGTTCAGCGCTCGCGGGCAATTGGTTGGCATAGCGAAAATTGATGGGCCGGTAAGCAACGGTCAGCTGCTTATGGCGACGAAAAACGAAAAGCACGCGGCAGAGATTATGCAGTTAATGCGTTAAGACCTTTTGTATAAATTGTTTCACAGAGCAAGAAACACCTAAACCTCTGATTGTCTTAATGATTGTCAGGGGTTTTTGCATTCTAGGAGGCTGGTTAGTTGGTATTCTTGTGCTGATAAAAACATTCAAAGAGTGCACCGTTAGTAGCATATGTGCGCTATCCTCTAGCTGAGGAATATCAACGTTATACTAGCACTGTCTGCGTCAGGTTGACGCAGGGTGTCTGCTGTATATAATTATGCCTAGTTGTAAGACTTTAGAGTAAGCCATCAGGCTGTGTTGGCTTTGCGTGTAAAAAGGACTTTGTACCATGCAGGGACATTTTGATAAAAGTATTTTCAGACGGCCTAGGCGATATCCAAAAAAGTGGCTTTTGTTTGCTGTGCTGGCCGGTTATCTTGTCGGCGTGTTGTTTTATGTTATGGAGCCCGCGTGGCTGGTGCAGGCACAACCAGAACATCTATCCGCATTCTTCGCGCAGCAGCAAAGCCAGTCGATCAATACGTCTGCAGAGAAACTCAGCGTAAAGCCAGCGGTGAGTGATAGCCAGAATGATGCTCAAGACGCGGTACATGCTTCTATAGGTGAAATTAGCAGAATCTTTGCTGGTATAGCCAAAAGAACCATAGTCCCTTGGCAGTGGAACAGTGCAGGAGTACAGAGCAGCGGTTCCTTCACTTACACTGAAAAGAACAAGGGTATCGAGACACAAAGCCTGTGTAGTCACTATAAATACGGCTCATCTATGTATCAAAACTGCAGAAAAGCCGCGCACAAATATTTCCAAGAACGTTGTTCAAACCAAGTAGCTGCAGCCTGTCGTGCCAGTGAAATGCTTCCTTAGCTTGCAGTGTTGTTAAGCGCTGTGCGCTAGCGACTACTGGAAATTTTTACCAGTTCGCCGCCAATAAAACGCAAGTAATAATACATGCCGCCTTTGGGTCCATAGATCCATTCTTCAATGGGCAGTTCACGGTGGTTGTAGTCGCTCACAGTAAAGCCCAGTGCTTCGCGAGTAACAGGTTCGCCGCACTTGCGCAGTACATCAAATGCACGATCACCCATGCTGACTAACTGTGAGTCACAACGAAACGTACTGGCCATGGCGCCGCTACTGAGTATCGTTAGAGCAGCGCACCAGACCATGCCGATTAAATACTTCATTACAAACTCCCTAAATGCAGTGTGCTCACTACGCCACCCTCGGCGCTGGCTTTGGCTTGATTAACATCAATCAAATAGACACGCTGTGCATCCAGCTGTGCCTGCTCAATTAAGTACTCTTTAATGCTATTGGCGCGGGCTTGGGCTAAACGGCGCAAGCCCACTTGGCTTTTTGCATAGCTGGCGAGCACAGCAGTTTGCATCTGCTGGGCACGCTCAGTCTGATCCAGCTTGGCCCATTCCACCGGTGGTTGCTGTTTTAACTGCGCTCGATAAATCCCTTCGAGTAAGGCTGGTTTTTCTGCCGCAGGCACCTCTAATGTCTCTTTGCTTGAGGCGATTTTAGTGCCGCGGCGCTGCAAAATACTGTACCAAGCATTCTGATAGGCGGCGGTTAAACGTATTTCAGCTAAGATGGGGCCGTCCAGTTCTGCGTGACTACCGCCTTCCACTTCTAGGCGCAATTGTGGACGTTCCTGCAGTGCTTTAGCCAAGGTGTTCAGGCTTTTTGTCGCCGGTGGGTTGAGCGTAAATTCACCGGGCAAAAATGCCACTTCGCTTAATTCTTGCGCGTTGCCAGTGGTTAACCCAGCAATAAAGTTAAAGGGTGCCGATACTGCGCGAGTCAGTAAGTTGCGCAGTGTCTGCCAGATAATGGGGCCGACTTTAAACTCAGGATTATTTAAATCACCTTGTACGGGTAATTCTAAAGCAATTCGCCCTTTGCTGTCTTTAAGTAAGGCAATGGCTAGGCGTATTGGTAAGTCCACTGCATTTGGGCTGTCGACCCGCTCACCGAGCTGCAACTCTTCTAGCAGCAATTTATTTTGGGCGTTAAGTTTGCCATCAGTGATTTTATAATGCAGATCGAGGTTTAAGCGACCTTTATGAATCCTGTAACCGGCAAACTTGCCTGAATAGGGGGTGAGTGTGGTCAGTTCGACATGTTTAAATGCCGTGGTGATATCGAGCTTTTTCAATGGATCAAAAGGGGTGAGGCTACCTTTAATGGTGACTGGTGCATAGCGATCGACTGTGCCTTGGATATCAACCTTGGCCACGCTATTGGTTTGATTATCTAAGGTGCCGATCTGGCCATTTAATTGTTGAATGGCCGTGGCAAAGTTGGGCGTTAGGCTGAAGTCGGCAAAGTTTGCTGAGCCGTCATTGATTGTGATCGCACCAATATGCATGGCAAAGGCTGGGCTGTCGCTTGGTTGTGCGGCGGCGGGTTGTGCAGGCTGTGGAATAAGTAGTTCACTGAGATTGGTAGTGAGGTTTTCATTGATAATAAAGCGCACATAGGGCTGCTGCAGGAGCACATCATCAATGGATAGCTTGTGCTGTTGCAGGGCGTAGTGAATGCCGTTGATATCCACTTCTTGCCATTTTAATAGCTCACGTTGGCGCAGGGTGTCGCGCACATGCAGCTGGCTGATGGCAGCATCACCTTGTACGCTGAGTTGTAACTTGTCGGCATCATTGATCTGCAGCTGTAACGCACTACTGAGCAAGCCGCTGCGTAGCTCAATATGTGCGTAGGGACTGATCCAGGCTTGGGCCGGACGTAAGTCTAGATCGTTACTGTTGAGCGTCATATCTACATTCAGTGGCTGCAAGAGCACCTGTGCTTGACTGCTGAGGCGGCCTTGCTCACCGACTTGGGTGTCTAATTCAGCGCTAAAGGGTGTGTTGGCCAGGCTATCGAAGGCTTTAATGTGCAGATTCAAGTCAGTCAGCTCCAGGACGACCGGCTCGCTCTTACTGTGATCAACGAAATGCAATGTATGCTGGGTGAAGTCCGCCTGTTTGACGATAATCTGCCACGGCCTGGCTGGTTTAGTCCTGACTGCTTTAGTTGGCTGCGCGCTGGGCTGGGTGGCGTTGGGCAGGAGTGTTTGCCAATTGATCACGCCGTTTTTATCAATCTGCGCCCAGGCTTCAAGTGTGCTGCTGCTGGCGGTGCCAATGCGTAGCCTTTGTGCGGCTAAATCAAATTCGCTTTCGCTCAGACTGAGAGCGGGCAGGCGCAATAACGGCTGCTGCTCTTGATCGAGCACCACATCGTGTAACTGCGCGCTGAGTTGTGTGGCTGTAAACTGCAGTCCATGCTCAAGAGTCAATTCGTAACGGCTATCCAAACTGAGGCGTCCGCTTTTCAGCTGGGCACTAAAGTGCTCACGCACATAGGGCCACCAGCTTTTCAGTTGCGCATCTTGCAGTTGTAGATGGCCTTTTGATAGCAGGGGGCTGAGGCTGAGCTCGCCTGTGTAATTGAGCTGTGTACCGTCATTGGCTTGTGCGCTCAGTTGCAGAGCACTGTTATGCATCGGACGGCTATCAAAGTGATTCAGGCTGATATTGAGCTCGGCCAGGGTTACATCCACGGCATCGCGCTGACGTTGATCATTAAAGCGCAGCGTACTGTGCAGCAGTTGCAGTCGATCAATCAGGATGGCGAGGGTTGTGTTCTGTGCTTGCTCTGGCTCGGCAGGCGTCTCGGGCAGGGTAAACAGCTGAGTGAGATTAAGCTGGCCGTGTTTATCTAAAATGACTTGGGCGTTCGCTTGCAGCAGTTGAATATCTTGCAGGTGTAGGCTTTTGCTCCATAGGCTATCGAGGGCCAATTTAGCGTACAGCTGTTGCAGGCTGAGATGCGGATTGTCTGCTTCGCCAATATGTAAACCCCAAGCAAACAGCTCAAGGGTGTAAGGATTAAGCTCTAAACGTTGCAGCTGAGCTGGACTGTTGGCATACACCGCCAGTTGCTGGTTAATCACCTTCAGGGCAAGGCTGGGGATCAGTAAAAAACCAAGCCAACTGTACACTGCCAGCAGGCTCACTAGAGTGATAGCTAAGCGCTTTAATCCTTTTGACATAAATGTACGTCCTCAAATCAGGTGGTTACAGTGTATGCAAAATAGTCGCTGGGTAGTAGGGCGTGACTGAGTTTAGCGCAGTTTAGGCGTAGCGGGGCGGTGGCAAACACAATGGAGTTGAGGTTGCGTGATGCTGTTGCCTCGCAGGTGAGGCTGGGCAACAGCAGGTGCAAATTTATGGCGATTTAGCGCTCAATGGCTAAGGCTACGCCTTGACCGCCGCCAATGCAGAGTGTGGCAAGACCTTTTTTCGCATCGCGGCGCAGCATTTCATGCAGCAAGGACACTAAAATACGGCAACCTGATGCACCTATTGGGTGACCAAGGGCAATGGCACCCCCGTTGACATTGATTTTATCTGTATCCCAACCGAGCTCATGATTGACGCTTAAGGCTTGGGCTGCAAAGGCTTCGTTGGCTTCAATTAGATCTAAGTCAGCGACAGTCCAGCCGGCTTTGCTTAGGCATTTTTGCGTAGCAGCGACAGGGCCAATTCCCATAATGCTTGGATCTACCCCTGCATTGGCGTAGGCGACAATGCGCGCTAAGACCGGCAGGCCCAGTGCTTTGGCTTTCTCTGCGCTCATTAACATTACGGCGGCGGCGCCATCGTTGAGTGTTGATGAGTTACCGGCGGTGACTGAGCCATCTTTTTTAAAGGCTGGACGCAATTTGCTCAGTGATTCCGCTGTGCTGCCAGCGCGTGGTTGCTCGTCAGTGGCAAAAATAACGGGATCACCTTTGCGTTGAGGAATGCTGACAGGGGTGATTTCATCAACAAAGCGGCCGGCAGCAATGGCGGCGACGGCTTTCTGTTGTGAGGCAGCAGCAAAGGCATCTTGTTGTTCGCGGCTTAAATTGTATTGTTCAGCTAGATTTTCCGCAGTGATACCCATATGTATATCATTGAAGGCATCCCAGAGGCCGTCCTCGATCATGCTGTCGACAACTTTGCTGTGACCCATACGTAAGCCGGTACGTGCGCCAGGCATGACATAGGGTGACAGGCTCATGTTTTCTTGGCCGCCAGCGATAATCACTTGCGCATCACCGCAACGAATGGCTTGTGCGGCTAAATGCAGCGCTTTAAGGCCAGAGCCGCAGACTTTATTCAGTGTAAAGGCACTGGTGCTAAAGGGTAGGCCGGCGTGGATTGCGGTTTGTCGTGCAGGGTTTTGCCCACTGCCGGCCGTCAGTACTTGACCGAGGATGACTTCATCAATCTGCTCAGCGGCAACGCCTGTTTGTTGCAGTAAGCTGCGAATCACAATGGCGCCTAATTGCGGCGCTGGAATAGTGGCTAGACTGCCTTGAAAACTACCAACAGCGGTGCGTGTGGCGGCAACAATAACGACTTCATGCATGATTGGATCCTTGTGCGATGGTTGAAGAAATCACTGATAAATGCCTTTTTTATTGTGTTTATCAGTGATATTGAAATGCGCTGTTCGCTGCCGTGCTTAGCCGCGGTGGCGATTTCTAAAGAAATTAATTAAGCCTTGCGTTGAGGCATCGGTGACTGTGTTCGGCGCTTGTTTGGTCAGGCGTTGGTAGACATCTTCGCCGAGCACCTTGCCCAGCTCGACGCCCCACTGATCAAAAGCATTGGTGCCCCAGATTACGCTCTGGACAAAAACTTTGTGTTCGTACAGGGCAATTAACGCACCGAGACGCCGCGGGCACACGCGCTCTAACACTAAGGTGTTGCTGGGGCGGTTGCCTGGAATTTCTTTATGCGGCGCTAAACGTTGCACCTCACTTTCATCTAGGCCTTTGTCACGTAATTCTTGCGCGGCTTGCTCACGGCTTTTACCTTGCATTAAGGCTTGGCTTTGCGATAAGCAGTTGGCGTACAGCCATTGGTGGTGATCGGCAATTTGATTATGGCTGACCACCGGTACAATAAAGTCAGCCGGTACCAGTAAGGTGCCTTGGTGCAGTAACTGGTGGTAGGCATGTTGACCATTACAGCCGACACCACCCCAAATCACGGACCCGCTCTGATAGGTTAAGGGCGAGCCATCTTGGCGTACATGTTTACCATTGGACTCCATATCCAGCTGTTGTAAGTGCTGGGTGAAGTTTCGCAAGTAATGATCGTAGGGCAAAATGGCTTGGCTGTGTGCATTCCAGAAATCGCTGTACCAAATGCCCAGCATGGCCATAATCACTGGCATGTTTTCGGCGAAGGGTGCTTCTTGGAAATGCTGATCCATACTCCAAGCGCCGGCCAGCAATTCTTTAAAGTTGGACATGCCAATGGATAAGGCAATCGGTAAACCAATTGCTGACCATAAGGAATAACGGCCGCCGACCCAATCCCAAATTGGCAAAATGTTTTCGGCGGCAATGCCAAACTCTACTGCGGCTTTAACATTGCTCGATACGGCAATAAAGTGGCGATCAATGCAAGCTTGAGTGCCACCTTGTGCCAGATACCAACTGCGTGCCGCTTGCGCGTTTTTTAAAGTTTCCAGAGTGTTAAAGGATTTGCTGGAGACAATAAATAAGGTGGTTTCAGCATTCAGGCTGTTGCTTAATTCATGAAACTCACTGCCATCAATATTGGCTAGAAAGTGACAATGCACGCCTTGCTGGGCAAAGGGCAGTAGCGCTTCAGAAACCAATTGTGGGCCTAAAAACGAGCCACCAATACCAATATTGACGATATGGGTGATGGGTTTTTCGCTGTAACCACGCCACAAACCATTGTGAATACGGTTGACTATTTCGGTCATGCTATTGAGCACGTCATGAATCAGCGGAATTAAATCCTCACCATCCACCACTAAGCTATCGCCAATGGGGCGACGCAAGGCGGTGTGCAGTGCTGGGCGCTGTTCTGAGGCGTTGACGAGTTCGCCATTAAATAAGGCTTGAATGGCTTGCTGTAACTGACTTTGTTCGGCCAGCTGCATGAGTAGATCGAGGGTGGTGTTATCCAGCAGGTTTTTTGAAAAATCTAATAACAAACCATCATGGTTTAAAGAAAAACGCTTAAAACGCTGCGTATCTGTCGCGAAAGCATCCTGCATGCGGAAATTTTGCATGGCTGCGCGTTGCTTTTGCAACTGTTGCCAGGCGGGGAGTTTAGAGGGATCAAAAGGCTGTTGGTAGTGGGTCATAGCACCGATCTACTTCTATTAAAATAAGGGTGGAGCATGTCCACCCCAGCTGAATCCAGCAGGCTTAGGCCAACTGAATCGGAATTGCATGGCTGCTATGACTCAGTGAACCGTCTGCACCCATATAGAGTAAGCGCGGCTCGTGGGTCGCCAGTTCGCTTTCTTCATAGTTGCAGTAGGCACAAATAATCAATAAGTCACCCACCGCAGCTTTATGCGCAGCAGCACCGTTGACCGAAATGATCTTAGAGCCGGCTTCGCCACGAATCGCGTAGGTGGTAAAGCGTTCGCCATTGTTAACGTTATAAATTTGGATTTGCTCGTATTCGCGAATCCCAGACAGATCCAACCAATCGCCATCAATGGCGCAAGAGCCTTCGTAATCAACGACCGCGTGGGTGGTCACTGCTCGGTGCAATTTAGCTTTGAGCATAATAGTTTGCATGGTGTTTTCCTCTTCGACTGAACGCAGGGCTGGCGGGTTAAGCGCCAGCGCTTGGCGTGGGTCGTTATTACAGATCAAAAATTAAATTGTCGATTAGGCGTGTGCTGCCGAGATAGGCGGCCGCTAATAAGACCAGTTGCGTGCTCTGCACATCAGCCGGTTGTAGGCTTAGCGCGTCACGCAACTCTACATAGTCAAGGCGAAAGCCTGCGGTTTGTAGATCTCTATCGAGTTGCTCAAAGAGCGCTGCGTAATCACGGTTGCCATTTATTATCTGTGCTTTAACCGCTTGCATGCTTTGCTGCAAAGCAGGGGCGTTGGCACGTTGTTGCGGGTTAAGATACCCATTTCTGGAGGATAATGCGAGACCATCGTGGTCACGCACAATAGGCACACCAAAAACCTGCACTGGCATATTTAGATCAGCAACCATTTTGCGGATCACCGCCAGTTGCTGATAATCCTTTTCGCCAAAGAGCGCTATATCGGGCTGCACCATATTCAGCAGCTTACAGACTACGGTTGAGACACCATCAAAATGCCCCGGGCGGCTGCCACCACATAAACCTGTGGATACGCCTGGCACGCTGACAATAGTGTGTTGCGCCATCCCCTGCGGGTACATCACTTGCGCATCCGGGGTGAACAAGAGATTGCAACCGGCTTCTAGTAGCTTGCTTTGATCCGCGGCTAAGGTGCGCGGATAGCTGTCGAGATCTTCGTTGGGGCCAAACTGCAATGGATTGACAAAGATGCTGGCGACAACAAAATCAGCGCGCTCAACCGCCTGATTGATTAGGGCGATATGTCCGGCGTGCAAATTACCCATGGTTGGAACCAAGGCAATGCGTTTGCCTTCACTGCGTGCGCCGGCAATGGCTGCGCGCAACTGCGGCAGTGTATCGACTGTATTCATGCGTGGAACTCGTGCTCTGCTGCTGGGAATGATTGGTCTTTTACTGAGCGCGTGTACAGACTGATCGCGTCAGCAATGCTGTTTTGATCTTGCATAAAGTTGCGCACAAACTTAGGCGTGCGGCCGCTTAAGGATAAGCCCAGCATATCGTGCAAGACTAGAACTTGGCCATCAGCATCTGGGCCGGCGCCGATACCAATCACCGGCACTTGCACCGCGAGACTGATACGTGCAGCCAGTTCGCTGGGGACGCATTCTAATAAGAGTAAGGCCGCCCCAGCTTGCTCAAGGGCGATGGCGTCTTCAAGCATTTTTTGGGCCTGTTGCTCGCCACGGCCTTGTACTTTATAGCCGCCAAAGACGTTGACTGATTGTGGGGTTAGACCTAAGTGAACGCAGGAGGGAATGCCGCGCTCGGCCAATAAGCGCACACTGTCAGCCAGCCAGGCGCCGCCTTCGAGTTTGACCATGTGCGCACCGGCCTGCATCAGTTTGGCGCAGCTTTGGTAGGTTTGCTCAAGGGTGGCGGTGCTCATAAAGGGTAGATCGCTAAGAATGAGCGCGCCTTTATTGCCGCGCTTAACCGCCGCGGTGTGGTAGGCCATATCGTCAATGCTGACCGGCAGGGTGCTGTCATGTCCTTGCAGGACCATGCCCAGCGAATCGCCAATCAATAGAATTTCTATCCCCGCTGCACAGGCAGTGGCAGCAAAGGTCGCGTCATAGCAGGTCAGCATGGCAATTTTTTCGCCGCGCTGTTTCAGCTGCAATAAAGTTGTTAGGGTGACATCAGACATGCAAGGAGTCCTCTTTGGTACCTTTGTGGGCACTCGTATCAAGGTGGTTATAGTCCTGATGGCTTTGCTGTAAGTCAATCATTTCTATGTGTATTGACCGCTTCAATGTTGACCAACTGAGGCGTATGCAAGCGTTGCAGTGTTGAATCAACAGGGCATTGGCTTAATAAATCTGCCAGCCAGCGACCATTGGGCAGCTGTCGTTCGGCAGGATAAAGCTCTGCTAGGGGCAGTAATACAAAAGGTCGGGCGTGCATATGGTAGTGCGGTACACAGAGACGCTCGTCATCAAGTAGGCGCTCGCCGAACAGAATAATATCCAAATCTAAGGTGCGTGGGCCCCAGCGCTCAGCTTTGCGTTGGCGGCCTTGCTGCAGCTCAATGGCTTGCAAGTGATCGAGTAATTGGTGTGGTGCTAGAGAGGTGTCCAACTGGGCAACGGCATTGGTATAGCGTGGCTGGTCACTGGGGCCCAGCGGTGCGCTTGAGTAATAAGCTGAGCTAGCAACTAAACGGGTGTTCGGCAGCTGGGCGAGAGCGCTCAGGGCTGCATCCAGCTGTTGCACCGGCTCCGCTAAGTTGCTGCCTAAACCAATATAGACCTGTTCCATTACGGCTGGCCTGGATCCATATGCGTGGGCTTGCTGGTGCGCGGCTTGCTGCGTCGACGTTTGCGCGGTGCGCCACTTTTGCTGGATAAGTTGCTAATCATCTCACGGCGTTGGCTGTCACTGGCATCTTGATACTCAGACCACCAGTTGCCCAATCCTTGGGTGTCTTCACCGGAGCTTTCACGCAGCAATAAAAAATCATAGCCGGCGCGAAAACGTGGGTGGGCCAGTAAAGTATCTGCGCGTTTACCGGCGCGGCGCGGTAAGCGTTCTTGCATATCCCAGATTTCGCGGGTGGGAATGCTAAAGCGCTTGGGGACTGCGACCCGATGGATTTGCTCAAGGAACACCTGATTCGCTGCTTCTTGCATGGCCGGCAGCGGGTGCATGCCATCGTGTTGTAAGCTGACCGCGCGTACTGTCAGGGCCGGCCAGAGTAGGGCTGCGAATAAGAACGCTGGGGTGACCGTGCGCTCACTGCTGATGCGCTTGTCTGTATTTTTAAAGGCATTGCGCAGTAAACGATCCACATAGGCCGGCTGCTTGAGCAGCGCTTTTGCCGTGCCTGGAAACAGCGGTGCAAATAAGTTGTACTCGCAGAGCAGTTCGTAGGTGCGTAAGGCATGACCGCTGAGAAAGAGTTTTAACACTTCTTCATATAAACGCGCGGCTGGAATATCGTGCAATAAATGCGCTAGGCGATGAATCGGTTCAGCGGTGCTGGGCTCAAGGGTGAAATCCAACTTGGCGGCAAAGCGTATGGCGCGCAGCATGCGTACCGGATCTTCTAGATAACGCTGCTCGGGATCGCCAATCAAACGAATTAAGCGATTTTTAATATCAGTAAAGCCATTGGCGTAGTCGTAGATTTTTTCGTTGCTGACATCAAAATACAGCGCATTCATGGTGAAGTCGCGGCGTTGCGCGTCATCTTCCATGCTGCCGTAAACATTATCGCGCAAAATACGACCGCTGGCATTGTGCGAAGAAAGGTCACTGTCGGTGCCTTCATCGTCTTGTGAATGGCCGCTGCGAAAGGTTGCAACTTCAATAATTTCACGACCAAACTGTACGTGAGCCAATTTAAAGCGGCGACCAATAATGCGTGAGTTTCGAAATTCGTGACGCACTTCTTCAGGCGTGGCACTGGTGGCCACGTCAAAGTCTTTCGGGGTCACACCGAGTAAGGCGTCACGCACGCAGCCGCCGACTAAGTAAGCCTGAAAGCCTGCATGCTGTAGGCGTACCGCGACGTTGGCTGAGTTGCGACTGAAATCGGCGCAGCTCAGGCGATGCTCGTGGGCATCCAGCACTGTGGGTTGCTTGGGCCCTTTGCGCAGGCGTGAAAGACGAAAGGGGTTAAAAAGCTTTTTCAGCATAACAGGGCCTGTTTGCGACTCGCGACAGAAGGACAATTCATAATCGCTGCGCGCAACAAAATAAGCGGCAAAGAGTGCAGTGCGGCCGGTGCGATTAAACGAAAAGAATTATTGTATTGTGAATGGCACATCATAGTTGCCGATTCTACCACCGCTAGAGGGTGAGGTGAACGAAGAAAATGCTTAAGCAGGTGAGAGTAGTGTGAGGACGGGGTCAATAAACAGGGAGAGGGGCGTAAATCAATAATGTTATGGGGGAGGCCGAGACCTCCCCCATAGAGTATTCATTGCGTTTTTTTTATTATTCTCGGCATTTTTGTTGTTGTTATCTGCCTGCTTTTTTTACAGCTCAAATTAAGCTGTTGAATAGTTAACGTATTGCTTTGAATGCTGATGCGATTGTTGTGTCTTCAGTTGATACGGCTGCTGCATTTATTGCAGTTTTATTATTCTCGAATCATCTGTGTTGCTACAATCGTTATCCTCTGCAAAGTAATCTGTTAACTGCGCCTCCTATGCTGTTGTTTTTATTATGCTGGAGCCGTTACGTCTTATTCTTATTATGGGTTGGTGTTTGTTATTGTTGTTGTACGGATATATAAAGCATGAGCCGTGCCAACTTTTATAATCATCTTATAAATCAATGGCTTATGTTTTTTATCCATATTTCTATGTTTTTTTGAGTGCTGTTTCCGGATCGAGTGTTACCGTCAGTCACGCTAAGTGTTACGCCCTGTGGGTGGGGTAACAGTTTTCTGCGTTGTGCACGTTTTTTATCACTTTGCGTGAAACACTCCGTGCTTTTAGAGGGTGTCAGCTGCGCCGTTTAGCGAGGGGCTGCTGATGCAGCCGCGCTAAGACTGGGTCATTTGGCGGCAATGCTGTAAAAACGCGCTCAGCTGGGGTGAGAGTGTTTTATTGCGCTGGTAAACCAAAAAGAAGCGCCGAGATAGGCGTGGCAGCGTGGTATTGAGTTCGACTAATTCGCCGCTGGCGAGCAAGTCCGCCACAATCACCCGTGATAAACAGGCCAGACCCAGTTGGGCCGCCGCCGCGTGTTTAATCGCTTCAGAATTACTTAACTCCATCGCCGAGCGCAGTTGGTGCAAATGCGGTAGCAATACTTGTTCCACTGCTTCTTGGGTGCCAGAACCCTGTTCGCGCAGTAACCACAAGGCATTTTGTAGCTCTTGTAGTGGGATTTTGCGTTGTGGGTTGCCTTGCAAAATCGGGTGTGTAGCTGCGCAGACCATCACCAGTTCATCCTGTAGCCAGGGCTCAACGATAAGATCGGGTTCATGGCAAGGGCCTTCAATTAAGCCAACATCCACTTCAAAGTGCGCCACAGCCGCAGCGGTTGCAGCGCTATTGGCAATGATCAGACGTGGATTGCGTTGTTTGCTCTGCGCCGCTTGAGTGGCCAGTAATGTGGGTAACAGATAAATCCCAATGGTTGTGCTGGCGCCAATATATAAGCCTGCGCCTGGCGTGTCAGGGCTGCTAAATTGCTGTTCGATGGTATGCGCGGCATCCAGCATTTGCCGTGCTTGTGGTAACAGTAGGCGGCCGTTGTCATTGAGGACCAAGCGTTTACCCACGCGATCAAACAGCTCGACACTGAGCACGTGTTCCAATTCTTTCAGTGCTGAGCTGGTCGCCGACTGCGATAAGGCAATACTTTGCGCAGCAGCTGCGGTGCTGCCAGATAGGGCTACTGCAGTAAAAATCTGCAACTGGCGCAAGGTGATTTGCATGCGAGGCTCCCTCGGTCGTCGGCTATCAATCGGTTATATCGTTTGATTATACCTATATAATCCGTTTTATTGTTTAAGGGTAGATCTCTAGACTGCTGTGCATCAGCTGCAGATCCAGACCTGGAATAATGATGAGAGCCTTGACAATGTTAGCGTTAGATAAGAAAACCGCCGATAGACTAGATGGCCTGCGCAGATGGCTGCAGTTGCGTGTTGATTTAATCCCTGGTTTAGCCCTGTGCGCAGTTTTAGCGGCTGGCGCGATGCTGTTGGATCGGCTGCCTTGGCTGCAAGCCCATGGTTTGTCTGCATTAACCTTGGCGATCATCTTGGGCTTTGTCGTGGGTAACACAGTGTTGTCCAAAATAGATCGCCAGTGTGCGCCAGGGGTGGTATTCGCTAAACAGTATGTGCTGCGTTTAGGCATCATCCTCTACGGTTTTCGTCTGACCTTTCAGGATATTGGCTATGTTGGCCTTGCCGGTGTCTGCATTGATGCGCTGGTGCTGATCAGCACCTTTGCTTTGGCGCTACTGCTTGGGGTGCGTGTGTTCAAGCTTGAGCGCAGTACGGCGATGCTGATTGGGATTGGCAGTTCTATTTGTGGCGCTGCGGCTATTATGGCGGCTGAGCCGGTGGTAAAGGCGCGGGCTGAGCAGGTGACTGTGGCGGTATCCACGGTGGTGGTGTTTGGTAGTCTGGCGATCTTTGTTTATCCGCTGCTGCACAGTTTGAATCTGCAATGGCAGTTACTGGCAACCACTGATTTTGCTTATGGCTTGTTTGTTGGCTCAACCATTCATGAAGTGGCGCAAGTGGTTGCCGCAGGTGTCGCGATCAGTCCCGCCGCAGCCGATACTGCAGTAATTGCCAAAATGGTGCGGGTGATGATGTTAGCGCCGTTTTTAATAGCTTTAGCTGTGTATTTAGCACGCAGTAAAGCGACTCAGGAACAGGGTAAAGGGTGGGGCATGATAACGGGTGTCAGAGTGCCGTGGTTTGCTTTTGTCTTTGTTGCGGTGGCGGGTTTTAATTCCTTGCAGTGGCTGCCCGCGCTGGCTTTAGAGCAGATTGCTGCAGTGGATACCGGGTTGTTGGCCATGGCTATGGCGGGGCTGGGGTTGACCACGGATATTAAAGCGATTCGCTGTGCAGGTTTTAAACCTCTACTGCTGGCCAGTCTGTTATTTGTGTGGCTTATGGTCGGTGGCGCGGCGCTGAACTACGGGATTACTGCCATGCTCGGTTGATACAGACAAATCACCTTCAGACTGTATATAATGCCAGTTATTGTTAGGCTATTACTCGTTAATACGTACTTTTTACTGATAAGGAATGACTGTGATTGGATATCTGCGTGGCACCCTGCTTGAGAAGCAGCCGCCCCATGTGCTGCTGGATGTAAATGGTGTGGGCTATGAGTTGGAAGTGCCAATGACCACCTTATTTCAACTGCCAGCGCTCGGCGAACCTTTGGCGTTGTATACACACTTGGTGGTGCGTGAAGATGCACAGCTGTTATACGGCTTTTATGCCAAGCGCGATCGCACTTTATTTCGTGAGTTAATCCGTTTAAATGGCGTGGGCCCCAAACTGGCGTTGGCCTTGATGTCAGGTATGAGCGTTGATGAGCTGATTCAATGTGTGCAGGCCGAAGACACCAGCCGCTTAATGAAAGTACCTGGCGTGGGTAAGAAAACTGCTGAACGTTTATTGGTTGAACTCAAAGATCGCTTTAAAAACTGGGATAGCACCCCGCTGGCTGGGCAAAGTGGCATGGAACCTAGCGGAATTTCTACAGTCACAGACGCGCAGAGTGCAGAAAAAGATGCGGTCAGCGCTTTGATTAGTCTAGGCTTTAAACCCGCTGAGGCCAGTCGTGCGGTCAGTGCCGTAGTGGAAGATGGGCTGAGCAGCGAAGACTTGATTCGTCGCGCGCTAAAAGGCATGGCGTAATTAAGTCACATTATTTGGGATAACTGCAGTTTATGATTGAAGCTGATCGCCTGATTGCCGCGGCCCCCCGCGAGCGCGAAGAGCATATTGACCGAGCAATTCGACCGCTGTCTTTGGCTGAGTATATTGGCCAGCCCAGTGTGCGTGAGCAAATGGCTTTGTTTATCGAAGCGGCTCGAAATCGCCAAGAGGCACTCGATCATACCTTGATTTTTGGTCCGCCCGGTTTAGGCAAAACCACCTTGGCGCATATTATTGCGCAAGAAATGAATGTGTCATTAAAAAGCACCTCAGGCCCAGTGCTTGAGCGTCCCGGTGATTTGGCTGCACTGCTGACTAACTTAGAAGAAGGTGACGTACTCTTTATTGATGAAATTCACCGGCTGCCGCCCATTGTCGAAGAAGTCTTATACCCAGCCATGGAGGATTTTCAGCTGGATATTATGATCGGCGAAGGGCCTGCGGCGCGTTCGATTAAACTGGATCTGCCGGCTTTTACCTTGGTGGGCGCAACCACCCGGGCGGGGATGCTGACGAATCCATTGCGTGATCGCTTTGGTATTGTGCAGCGCTTAGAATTTTACAATGATACGGATCTGACCACTATTGTCACGCGCTCGGGCGGTATTTTAAAGATGCCGATTGAGCATGCAGGTGCCTATGAGATTGCGCGGCGCGCACGGGGTACGCCGCGGATTGCCAACCGTTTATTAAGACGCGTGCGTGATTTTGCTCAGGTGCGCGGTACTGGGCATATTACCCAATCCATCGCCAATCAAGCGCTGAATTTATTGGATATTGATGAGCACGGCTTTGATCATCAAGACCGCCGTTTACTTTTGGCTATGATTGAGAAGTTTGATGGTGGTCCGGTGGGGATTGACAGTTTAGCGGCGGCAATTAGTGAAGAGCGTCACACGATTGAAGATGTCTTAGAGCCTTATTTGATTCAGCAGGGTTTTATTATGCGTACCCCACGTGGACGGGTAGTGACACGCCATGCCTATTTGCATTTTGGCTTAAATTTACCGGATCGTTTGCAAGATCTCAGTGTGTTGGAAAAGTACAGTGATGCAGAGTGAAAATATACCTACGTTTTTGATTGGCAATTACCTAAGGTGGCATTAAAGTATGCGCGCATTAACGGCAGCATCGCGGTTTACCTTTTCTTGTCGTGTCTACTACGAGGATACGGATGCAGGCGGCATCGTCTATTATGTGAATTATCTAAAATTCATGGAGCGAGCTCGCACTGAGCGTTTGCGTCATTTAGGTTTTTCTCAAGCGCAAATGGCCAGCGAAAATCTATTGTTTGTTGTGCATTCCTCTCAAGCACGTTATCACGCTCCGGCTCGTTTAGACGATGAGTTGCTGGTGAGTGTGCAGGTGGAGGTATTAAAACGTGCCAGTTTAAAATTTTATCAGCAAGTGCGCCGCGCCAGTGATAATGCGTTGCTCTGTGAAGGGCGCTTTACCGTGGCCTGTGTACGTGCCGATACCCTAAAACCTCGGGGCATTCCCGAACTGTTATATGCGGCATTTAATGCCGATGTGCAAGACTTTGCAGGAGAGTAAGCGTGGAAGCCAATGCCGTTGATCAGATGTCGATGTGGAGCTTAATCAGCAACGCCAGTCTGGTTGTTCAGTTTGTTATGTTGATATTAGTGGGAGCCTCGATCACTTCATGGGTGATTATCTTCCAGCGCAGCCAATTATTGCGTACTGCACGCAACGGCTTAAATAGCTTTGAAGACCGTTTTTGGTCAGGTGTTGATTTATCCAAGCTGTACCGTCAGGTCAGTACCGATCCCGATCCCGATTCCGGTGTGGAGCAGATTTTTCGCGCCGGTTTTAAAGAGTTTTCTCGCTTAAGTCAGCAGCAGGGCGCTAACCCTGAGTCGGTGATGGAGGGTGTCGCGCGTTCGATGCGGGTGGCTATTTCCCATGAAGAAGAAAAGCTTGAGCAAAGCTTGCCGTTCTTAGCCACAGTGGGTTCAACCAGTCCCTATATTGGTTTGTTTGGTACGGTGTGGGGGATCATGAACTCCTTCCGTGGTTTAGCCCAAGTGCAACAAGCCACACTGGCAACCGTCGCGCCGGGTATTGCTGAAGCCTTGATTGCTACAGCGATTGGTTTGTTTGCCGCGATTCCAGCGGTGATTGCCTATAACCGCTTCGCTGCGCGTGGTGAAAATTTGATTGCTCGCTACTACACCTTTGCGGATGAGTTTCAAGCCATTTTGCATCGTAAAGTCCACTCTAAAGAGGATTAAGGTGCCCCATGCATAGAGGTAGAATTCGCAACCGCCGCAAGCCTGTTGCAGAAATGAACGTGGTGCCCTATATCGACGTGATGTTGGTGCTGTTGGTGATCTTTATGGTCACCGCACCGATGCTCAATCAGGGCGTCAAAGTTGATTTGCCGCAGGTCAGCAGTGAAGTATTGCCGCAAGACAACAACTCTATTGTGCTAACGATCTCGATCAAGGCCGATAAAAGCTATTATTGGAACACCAGCACTGAAGTGGATGTTGATACGGTACAAGATAAAGCCGTTGAATTAGCGCAGATGGTCAATGCGGCGCGTGCTATTTTGGCGGCGAATGCCGCACAAGGTAAAAAGGTTCAGGTCTATGTGCGTGCTGATAAATCCGTCGATTACGGTAGTGTGATGGCGGCAATGGGTGGCTTGCAGCAAGCGGGTGTCACTGATGTTGGCTTAATTACTGAGGCACCTTGATGCGACAGCATGACCGTTCCTCTTCGGAAAATCTGTTTTGGCCGGTAGTGTGGGCTGTAGGTCTGCACGCCATATTGTTTGCGTTTTTGTTTGTTAGCTTTGCCCGAACGCCGGATTTACCACCGGCGCGACCGGTGATTAAAGCCACGCTCTATCAATTGAAATCGCAAAGTCAGGCGACTACGCAAACCAATCAAAAAATTGCCGGTGAAGCTGCGAAAACTTCAGCGCCAACCTATGAGGTTGAGCAATTAGAGCAAAAGAAAATTGAGCAAGAAAAAATAGCGGCAGCTGCGCAGGCGAAAAAGGCTGAAGCGGCTAAAGCTGAAGCAGCTAAAGCAGACGCGCAAAGTAAAGCTGCACAAGCCAGTCAGCAGGCGGAACAAAAAGCCGCTGAGGCACAGAAGCAAGCTGAAGCGAAAAAACAAGCGCAAGCCAAACAAGATCAAGCAAAACAAGCGGCTGAGAAACTAAAGCAGGCTGAAGTTGCCAAAGTCAAAGCAGCTGAAGAGGCGAAGAAAAAAGCCGCCGAGGAGGCCAAGAAAAAGGCTGCGGAGCAGGCGAAGAATAAAGCGGCTGAAGAGGCTAAGAAAAAGACTGCGGAAGACGCTAAGAAAAAAGCGGCAGAAGAGGCTAAAAAGAAAGCAGCAACAGAGGCCGCTAAGAAAAAATCCGCCGATGATGCTAAGAAAAAATCTGACGACGACAAGAAAAAGCGTGCTGCGGAAGAAGCTGCTAAGCAGAAGAACGCTCAAGAGGCGGCACGTAAGGCGCTTGCCGATAAAAAAGCTGGCGCTTTAGCCGAGTTATTATCAGCCGATACGCAGTACCAGCAAACAGCCGCTGATACGCTAGGATCGCAAGTGGCAGGCAGTCTTGATGATTTGATTGTTCGCTTAGTCAGTGAACGCTGGGTGCGGCCACCTTCAGCACGTAACGGTATGGCGGTTACAGTCTTGATTGAAATGTTACCGGATGGAACCATTACCAATGCCAGTGTGACACGCAGCAGTGGCGATCCAGCCTTTGATGCATCAGCAGTGGCGGCAGTGCGCAATGTGGGACGCGTCCGTGAAATGCAACAATTGGACCGTAAGACGTTTGATAGCTTGTATCGCAAACGTAGTGCGGTGTTTAAACCAGAGGATTTGAGTCTGTGAAACTATTAAAACGTTGGTTATTATTTGGTGCACTGCTGTGTGTCAGTGTTGTGCATGCGGCGGATCCTTTGCTGATTTCCGGCGGCAGTGATCGAGCCATTCCTATTGCCGTGGTGCCTTTTGCTTGGCAGGGCGGTAATGCTTTGCCTGAAGATATGGCGCAAATTGTCGGTAATGATTTGCGTAACTCGGGCATCTTTGAACCTATTGCTCGGCAAAATATGATCAGTCAACCGGCTGCGGCCAGTGAAGTGATTTTTCGTGACTGGACTGCGATTGGTGCGCAATATGTGCTGGTTGGGCAGATCACCCCCAATGCTGGGCGAGTGCAGATCAGTTATGCGTTACTCAATGTGAGCACTGAGCAAGTGATGGTCAGTGGCTCGGTGGGTGGTGCAGTGACCCAGTTGCGCGATCTGGCGCATCATATTTCTGATCAGGCCTACGAGAAAATGACCGGCGTGAAAGGTGCGTTCTCTACCCGGTTACTCTATGTGACGGCGGAGCGTTTTTCAGCCAGCAATACCCGCTATACTTTACAACGTGCTGACTATGATGGCGCCCGCGCAGTAACTTTACTGCAATCACGAGAGCCGATTTTGTCACCATCGTTTGCCCCCGATGGCAAGCGTATTGCTTATGTTTCCTTTGAGCAAAAGCGTCCACGTATTTTTGTGCAGAATATTGAAACCGGTCACCGCGAACAGATCAGCAACTATCAAGGCTTAAACGGTGCGCCGGCTTGGTCACCTGAAGGCAATCGCTTGGCTTTTGTGTTGTCGCGTGATGGTAATCCAGAGATTTATGTGATGGATATGGGTTCGCGTCAAGTGCGTCGCGTGACCAATCATGCGGCGATTGATACTGAACCTTTTTGGGGTAAAGATGGGCAAACCATTTACTTCACGTCGGACCGTTCCGGTAAGCCACAAATTTATCGGATGAAAATTAATGGTGGCGCGGCAGAGCGAGTAACCTTTATTGGTAACTACAATGCTAACCCTAAATTATCAGCGGATGAGAAGACCTTAGTGATGATTCATCGTCAAGAGGGTTACACTGTCTTTAAGGTCGCCGCGCAGGATTTAGAGCGCGGCAGTTTGCGCGTGCTATCAGATTCAAGTTTAGATGAATCACCTACTGTTGCACCCAATGGAACAATGGTAATCTATGCCACCCATCACCAGGGCAAGGGTGTCCTGATGCTTGCATCGATCAATGGGCGGGTGCGGCTCCCACTACCTAGCATACAAGGCGAAGTCAGAGAGCCTTCATGGTCCCCTTACCTAAACTGATGATGGGTTATCTGTTAACTCAAATTAAAATGTTATTTTCTTGGAGCTTGTAAAATGGAAATGCTTAAATTCGGTAAATTTGCCGCTTTATCATTGGCTTTAGCTGTTGCAGTCGGTTGTTCTTCAAAGGGCGGCGATGCCAGCGGTGAAGGTGCAATTGATCCGAATGCCGGTTACGGTGCAGATGCGGGTACGGTTGATGGTAGCTTCGGTAACGGCAACGCTAACGAAGAAGCAGCACTACGTGCAATCACAACATTCTACTTTGAATTTGATAGCTCAGATTTGAAGCCAGAAGCGATGCGCGCACTTGATGTACATGCACGTGATTTACAAGGTAACGGTGCTCGTGTTGTCTTAGAAGGTCACGCCGATGAGCGTGGTACTCGCGAATACAACATGGCACTGGGTGAGCGTCGTTCTCAAGCGGTACAACGCTACCTCGTTCTGCAAGGTGTTTCACCTGCACAACTTGAGCCAGTATCTTACGGTGAAGAGCGTCCAAACGTGATTGGCCATGACGAAAGCTCATGGTCACAAAACCGTCGCGTTGAACTACGTAAGTAATAGGTAAGACAAATGATCCGTTCAACCCTGATAGCTTTGGCCCTCGGCCTGCCGACTTTGGCAGTTGCTGCGATCCCAATCACTGATCGCTCAGCTTACGAGCAAACGTATTCTGGCGCAGATCAGGGCATGAACGGAACTGCGACTGAGGGCGGTGCTATGGCACCGCTTTCAGCTCAAGGTCAGCTGTTTATGCAGTTGCAGCAGATGCAACAAGAGATTACCTCCCTGCGCGGTATGCTTGAAGAGCAGCAGAATCAATTGAGTCAATTACGCCAAGAAAATCTTGAGCGTTACCAAACATTAGACAGTCGCTTAAATGAGGGTGTTGCTGCGCAAGCACCAAGCCCATCGACAGCGCCTGCAACGTCAGCAGCTAATAATGCTGGCACGCCAGCAGCACAAGAAGCGGCGGCCAATGCTGATCCTGAACAGGAAAAGCTGTACTACGAAGCGTCCTTTGATTTAATTAAAGAGCGTGATTTTGACAAAGCGCAGCAAGCTTTCAGTGCTTTTTTGCGTAAGTACCCCAATAGCCAGTACGCCGGTAATGCGCAGTATTGGTTGGGTGAGGTGCATTTAGTGCAAGGTGACTTGCAAGCTTCTGGTAAAGCTTTTGCTTTGGTCAGTCACAACTATCCTCAGCACAATAAAGTGCCGGATTCTTTGTATAAATTGGCGGATGTTGAACGCCGCTTAGGTCATGCCGATAAGGCGCGCGCGATTTTACAAGAAGTGGTTGCGCAGTACCCGCAAAGCTCGGCTGCACAATTGGCACAAAAAGATTTAGGAAAGCTCTAATACACTGCTAAAACCAGCACGTCTGCGCTCGGCGCGGATCCGTGCTGTGCAGTGCCTCATTCAGCAACGGAGGCGGACGGTCTGTTTTGCTGTCGCGCCCGGCGCACATTCTATGCAAAGCACCTTACGTATTACCGAGATTTTTTATTCCTTGCAGGGCGAAACACGCACTGCCGGTTTACCCACTGTTTTTATCCGCCTCACTGGATGTCCGCTGCGCTGCCAATATTGCGACAGCGCTTATGCCTTTTCTGGCGGGACATTACTTTCTCTGGCAACAATTTTGGCCCAGGTCGCGCAGTACAAGCCGCATTATGTCTGTGTGACGGGCGGTGAGCCGCTGGCGCAACCTCATGTGTTAAGTCTGCTCAAGGCGCTCTGTGATGCCGAATATCAGGTCTCGATTGAAACCAGCGGTGCGCTGGATATCAGTGGTGTTGATTCGCGGGTGAGCACAGTACTGGATTTGAAAACGCCTGACTCCTTAGAATCGCAGCGTAATCTCTATCAAAATATCGACCTGCTTAAAGCGCAGGATCAGGTCAAGTTTGTCCTGTGCAGTCGTGCTGATTACGATTGGGCGGTGACCAAGTTGTTGCAGTACAACTTGGCTGCGCGGGTCAGCGATGTATTGTTCTCGCCCAGTCAGGGGCAGTTGGGTCCGCGTGAGCTGGCCGATTGGATTGTCGCTGATAATCTACCGGTACGTTTACAGTTGCAATTGCACAAGCTGCTGTGGGATGACCAGCCCGGCCGGTAGTGCTGTGGCCGGGGTTATCAGTGGCTCATATCAGCCAATCGCGCTTGAAAAACGATAAAAGGGGATGAGTATGAATAATAAACGTGCAGTGATTTTATTATCCGGTGGTCTAGATTCTGCCACGGTATTGGCTTCAGCGCGCGCACAAGGCTATGACTGCTATACCATCAGCTTTGATTATGGTCAGCGTCATCGCAGTGAGTTAGAGGCCTCACGCAAGATCTCAGCGGCGCTGGGGGCTGTTGAGCATAAGGTGATTGGGATTGATTTAGATGGCATGGGTGGTTCAGCGCTGACCGATAGCAGTCTGAATGTGCCAGAAAGCGTCAGTCAGGGTGAGATTCCGATCACTTATGTGCCCGCGCGCAATACGGTGTTTCTATCGTTGGCGTTGGGGTGGGCGGAAGTGCTACAGGCCTATGATATTTTTATCGGCGTCAATGATGTCGACTACTCCGGTTACCCTGATTGCCGTATGGCATTTATTCAAGCCTTTGAGCGGGTGGCCAATTTAGCCACCCGTGAAGGGGTTGAGGGGCGGCCGTTTCGCATTCAGGCACCCCTGCAAAGTCTGAGTAAGGCTGATATTATTCGGCTTGGCACGCAGTTAGGGGTAGACTATGCGCTCACCGTCTCCTGTTATCAGGCCGATGATCAAGGTCGGGCTTGCGGAGTTTGTGAAAGCTGTCAATTGCGTAAACAAGGTTTTATACACGCAGATATTAACGATACAACGCGGTATTTTTGACAAAAATAAAATATATGTTTGCGCTGAGCTGGAAAACCCGTATGATTCGCACCCCTTCCGGGTCGTTAGCTCAGTGGTAGAGCAGTTGGCTTTTAACCAATTGGTCGTAGGTTCGAATCCCACACGACCCACCAACTTTTCTGTTGGCATCATTTTATTGTGAGTATTGTGTTGTATTGCTCTTAAATCATTAAGCAATACACTTGTTAACATTGCGCCGATGTGCGCTATGAGGACTGGCAACAATGACGCAAATTTCTGAACGTATTTTGGTTCAAGCACACTTGGCAGCCAAACAGGTCGAAATCCTGACGCCTGAGCAAGAAGCACATTACTGTGAACGCATTATCGCCGAACTTAAAGCACAAAACGCTGTTTTAGTCGCGCATTACTATTGCGATCCAGTGATTCAAGAACTGGCTGAAAAAAGTGGCGGCTGTGTCGCTGATTCACTAGAAATGGCCCGTTTCGGCAGTCAGCACAGTGCACAAACACTGGTTGTTGCCGGTGTGCGCTTTATGGGTGAAACCGCAAAAATCCTTAATCCTGAAAAGCGTATTTTGATGCCCACTTTAGAGGCAACTTGCTCGTTGGATTTAGGTTGTCCAGTGAAAGAGTTTTCTGAGTTCTGTGATCAGCATCCTGAGCGCACTGTGGTGGTGTACGCCAATACCTCTGCGGCAGTTAAAGCCCGTGCTGATTGGGTCGTCACTTCTAGCTGCGCCTTAGATATTGTTGAAAGTTTGATGGATAACGGGGAAACCATTCTCTGGGCTCCTGATGTGCATCTAGGTCGTTATATTCAGCGTGAAACTGGCGCGGATATGCTGCTTTGGGACGGTGCTTGTATTGTCCATGAAGAGTTTAAGGCTAAGCAGTTAGCGGATATGAAAGTATTGTATCCGCAAGCAGCGGTACTCGCGCATCCGGAATCGCCGACTGCCGTGTTGGAACTGGCCGATGTGATTGGCTCGACCACACAATTGATTAAGGCCACTCAAGAGTTGCCTAATGAGCAATTTATTGTTGCGACTGATCGCGGTATTTTCTACAAAATGCAGCAGTTAAGCCCGCACAAGAGCTTTATTGAAGCACCAACCGCAGGTGAAGGTGCGGCGTGCCGCAGTTGTGCAAACTGTCCGTGGATGGCAATGAACACGCTCGAGGCTTTGTTACTGGGTCTGCAAAATGGTGATAATGAAGTCATTGTTGACCCAGCGATCATTCCAAAAGCTGTACGCCCTTTGCAGCGGATGCTCGACTTTACTCGCGATGCGCAGATTCAGCTGAAAGGTAACGCTTAACTAGAGACAACCTGTGGGTTCACTGTTATGACACGGATGTTTATCTACTTTACTGGTTTATAAGCCAAGCAAGCGATAGCCCACTTGTGACTGCTGATGAGATGGCGAGGCTGAGTCGGTTCAGCCTCCAGTTTTTGACGTAAATGAGCCATATGCGCCCGTATTCGTCTTTAACGAACGAATGCGGGCGCTATACCATCCATGGCCATCCATGGCTTGGCTTGTTGTGCCACTAGCGCTGCAGTGCTTAAGCGGCTAACTCACCGGCTGGGCCGAAAAACTCATAGTTAATGTCGCTATCTTCTACATTACGCGCTTTTAGTAAACGCCAAACATGCGAAAGCATCGGTGTTGGGCCGCAGATGTAAAATTCACTTTGACGTGCGCCTACAAGCTCATCAAGTAATGCTTGATCAACAAAACCTTCACCTTGATGCACCTGATGCTCAAGATCATGTGCTGTCGGTTCACTAAAGCGCACGTGAGCCTTTAGGTTGGCATGTTGTGCTTGCAGAGTTGCAAGTTCGCTAGAGAATGCACGGACAGTACTGTTTAAAGCACACTGAATAAAAATAATTTCTCTATCGCTATGTGCAGCCAAAGCACTATGTAACATAGAGAAAACAGGGGTTATACCTACGCCGCCAGCAATAAATACCAATGGGCCTTGTGCGTGCTGCGGTGCTTTAAAGGTGAACTCGCCACAGGGTGGGGCAAGCTCAACAACATCACCGACTTGCAGTTGATCGTGTACGAGTTTTGAGCATACGCCATCTGGAGTGTCTGGCTTTAAAGCGACTTCGCGCTTGACACTGATTCGGTAGTGATCCTCACCTGCAGGGTTGGATAAGCTGTAATTGCGCATAATTGGCATACCGCCTTCAGGTGTCACACGTAGGGTGATGTACTGACCCGGTAGATGAGCCTGTAATGCTTGACCATCTTCAGCAGTAAAGTAAAGCGAGACAATATTATCGCTGGCTTGCTCACGTTTGCTGATTACAAAACGCTTGAAGCCGGTCCAGCCGTACTCGGCTTCTTGGTCAGCGTAGATTTTCTTTTCACGAGCAATAAATAAATCAGCCAGCTGATTATAGGCTGCGGCCCATGCATCGATAATATCAGCGGTGGCCGCGTCGCCTAAGACTTCCTTGATAGACGCCAGTAAGTTTGCCCCAACAATAGGGTAATGCTGTGCTTGGATACCAAGTGATGCATGCTTTTGTGCAATCAACTCAACAGCGCTGGCTAAAACACTGGGGTTTTCAATGTGCTTTGCATAAGCACAGATAGCAGCAGCTAAGGCCCTTTGTTGTCCGCCAGTATGTTGGTTGGCGGGGTTGAAAAATGATAATACCTCTGGGTTTTCACGAAACATACGTTCATAAAAATGACGCGTCAGAACTTCACCGTTTGCATCGAGTACAGGGACTGTTGCTTTGATAGTAGCCAGTTGGTTTGCTGTGAGCATTAGTTCATCCTAAAAGTGGTGTTTTACATACTTGTTTTAAAGTGGCATCCTAAATGCCTCTTTTAGATAGGTCAAGTCATGCAGCTTTCTAGACACACAGATTTTTCGCTACGGGTTCTTATATATCTGGCATTACAGAAAGAGACGGCACCGGTTACGGTGCAGAAAATTGCAGAAGATTATGGGATTTCGATCAATCATGTCGCTAAAGTGGCGCAAACTTTAGTGCGTTTTGAATATGTGCAAAGCTTGCGTGGGCGTAGTGGCGGATTGCTGCTGGCGCGACCAGCGGCCAGCATTAGTGTGGGGCAAGTTGTACGGGATGTGGAAAACTTAAAACTTTTGGATTGTTTTGGATCCGGCTCAGAATGCCCAATTGAACCTGTATGCCAGCTAAAAAATATTTTACATAAAGCTCAACATGCTTTTTTAACAACGCTGGATGAGTACACATTGGCCGATCTTATCGGTCGGCGCGAAGCACTAGAGACACTCTTGTTTAAATCGGGTCCTTTATAATTTTGCATCTTAGCAACTAACCGCAACCATCATCGTCTAAACAGTACAAAAGAGCGTATCGATGGATAAACACCCTATTCGTAGCAGGGTACACAACATATTTCGGCTGCACGACCAGAAAAAAGTATCCAGTTCTCATCTAATTGTTGGTTTTCTGCTGCTGGGCAACTAAATGCATGGTGCTTATTTGAAAGTGTAATAAACTCCAACCTCCAGTAACCATCGGTATGCGATGGAGTTGCTGATTATTGATTAGGATGAGGTGTGATTTGACTACTTTACACAAATGTATTGCGCTGGCCGGTGCGCTGTTATTAACGGGCTGTCAAGCCGTTAACACCACAGGCTCGAGTGCAGTGGGTGTCGATCGTAAACAGTATATGTTCAGTATGCTGAGCACCAATGAAATCAACCAAAGCTATGCGCAAACCTATCAAGAAACAATTCAGACCGCGCAGAGCAAAGGTAAACTGGATACACGCAGTAACAATGCTAAACGCTTGCAAGCGATTGGTCAGCGTTTGATTGCTCAGGCAGGTTATTTCCGTGCTGATGCGCAGCAGTGGGATTGGCAGGTGAGCTTGATTGAAAGTCCTGACTTAAATGCTAATTGTGGTCCCGGTGGTAAAATTATTTTCTACAGCGGTATTATCACTAAACTGCAGTTGACGGATGATGAGATTGCTGCGGTGATGGGGCATGAGATCGCTCACGCTCTGCGTGAGCATAGTCGTGAGGCCATGTCCAAGGCCTATGGTATTGAAGTGGCTAAGATAGGTTTAGGCGCTGTGTTAGGGGTGAGCCAAGACACACTGGCACTTGCCGAAACCGCCGTTGAATATGGCATGACCCTTCCCAATAGCCGTGGCGCAGAAACTGAAGCGGATTTACTCGGCATCGAGTTGGCGGCGCGTGCGGGCTATAACCCGAATGCTGCGGTCAGTTTGTGGAATAAAATGGAGCAAGCCAGTCAAGGGGCTCCGGCTGAGTTCATGAGTACCCACCCCTCTTCATCAACACGCATTTCTAACCTGCAAGCCAATATTCCTAAAGTGATGTCATTATACGAGCAAGCACGTAAACGCTGATTGGTGTTCGCTATAGGTTGCCAGCGCTGTGTTAGACAGACTGGCAGCCGCTCTTTATCTCTATTTTTGAATCTAGTGTTACTGGCCTGGGCATAAGGTCAGTCTGACTATTTGCTCGCTTTCAAAATCACAAACTTAGCATTCGCCGCGACGTGCTCGACCTTGCCAAAGAGTCGTTTAAGCGTGACGTGATAGCCCAAGTGACGGTTGCCAACGATCCATAATTCACCGTCTTTTTTCAGCGCGTGATAGCTTTGTTGAAACATACGTCTGGCTAAAAAATCACCGACCACCTGCTGCTGGTGAAAGGGCGGGTTGCATAAAACCACGTCCAGCGTTTCAGGCTGTTCGGCGCCCAGGCCATCACCGGCATAGATTGTTACTGGACGCTCGCCTAAGGCTTGCTGCCAGTTTTCCTGCGCCGATTGTACGGCCATGTAGGACTCGTCCACCAGCCGTAGCTGTGCCTGTGGATTGGTTAAGCCACAGACGATACCAAGTATGCCATTACCACAGCCGAGGTCGGCGACTTGAGCATTACCTAAGCCCATCGGTAAGTGTGGCAGAAAAAAGCGCGTACCAATATCTAGAGCTTCGCGACAAAAAATACCAGCATGATTACGTAAAATAAGTTTGGGCTTTTCTAATAGGTACTCACTTGGATAAGGTGAGCTAGCCTGCGCTTTGCCTGTGGCGGTGACAAAGAGTAAGCGCGCTTTCTTCTCGGCAAGGCTGGCTTGCACCGTGCCAATATAGCGTTCCAGTAAATCACCGGCTGAGCGGGGCAGGTGTTTGATCATACCTGCAGCAATGATCAGCGTATTTTGCTGAATCTGACTCTGTAGACGGATCAGTTGTTCTTCCAGTAACGCTAGAGTTTTCGGCACACGAATCAGCACGCAATCATAGGGGCCGTTAAAGGGCTGATCGGAACGGATGATGTCGACAGTGTGTTCGGTTAATTGATTAAGCTCAAGATTTTTACGGAGCGCTTGGTGGGCTAAAAATGAGTCGCCGCTGCTCTGCACTTGCATCTGTTTGCACAGACTCGCAGCGAGTGCGCCGAAGCTGTCGTTAAGCACTAAAGTGCGTGCATTGCTCGGTAGTGTGCAGTTACTGAGGTGTTTGAGCAGGTATTCGTCAGCGGCATCGAAAGCTTGCAATGGGCTGTTGTTTTGCTCTGGATAACGCAGCAAATTGAGTTGGGCAAAGCGGGTGTTGAGTATAGGCATATAGATCGCAGGTGTTTGTTTGGCCATAAGTGGCGTATTAATAGGGCATACGTTAGTTAATGAGGTGCAGTATGAACGTGGCGCAAGAAAAGTTCACCCGGCAAACCATTACGCACTTGCATACATGGACACCGAGCTTGTTTAGTTTTCGTTGTACCCGCGATGTGGGTTTTCGTTTTACTGCGGGACAGTTTGCTCGGTTGGGTGTGCGTAAGGCCAGTGGCGCTATTGTTTGGCGTGGCTATTCGATGGTATCCAGTCCGTTTGATGAGTTTTTGGAGTTTTTCTCCATTGTTGTGCCGGGCGGGGAGTTTACCAGTGAGTTGAGTCAGTTGGCGGTGGGCGATGAGATTTTAATTGAGAAGCAAGCGCATGGCTTTTTGACTTTGGATCGTTTTGTCGATGGCGATAATCTTTGGTTGTTGTCGACGGGAACCGGGGTCGCGCCGTTTTTATCAATGCTGCAAGATTTTGAGGTGTGGCAGCGCTTTCAACGGATTATTTTGGTCTATAGCGTGCGCACGTCGGCTGAATTGGCGTATGGCGATTTGTTGGCGGAGATCGTGACGCGTGAGTATGTGGCTGGGTACGCTGATAAGTTTACCTTTGTGCCGGTGGTGACGCGTGAGGCGGTATCAGGTTGTTTGGGTACACGCATTACCGACCTGTTGATTTCAGGTGAGCTGGAGCGCTTTGTTGACTTACCGATGGAAGCTGATAATTCACGGGTGCTGTTGTGCGGTAATCCAGAAATGGTTGAGGATTGTCGGATGCTGCTGCAGAAACGCGACATGCAGTTGTCCTTAACGCGTAAACCGGGAGCCGTGGCTGTTGAGAATTATTGGTAACCTGCAGTCGTTTGGATCATGCTGTGTGTTTGAACATCATATAAGCTGTTCAAACATATAAACTTAATACGATATACTCGTCGTATAGGTATAAAAAGCGCTGCTTAAAAACTAATAATAATGACTATATTGAGAGCGAGTCTATGGTCAAGACGAAATACCTTGGTTTTCAATCAGTCAGTCTAATTATGGCAATGTTATTCTGCTGTGTGACGCAGGCGGCCGAAAATATTCCGTTAGTTAATACAGGTACGACGCCCAAATCACTCGATAGGCCTGTAGGGAAGGTCATTCTTACGGTAGATGGGCTGATCAGTCACCACAACCTCAACACAAAAGCTCAATTTGATCTGGCGATGATTCGGGCGTTGCCAGCCTCGACTCTTTACACCTCCACCGTGGTAACTGATGGTGTCAAACGTTTTGACGGCGTGCTAATGCGTGATCTTTTTGAGCTGCTTGGCCTCTCTGATCAGGCGTTGCATGTCGACGCCAGTGCCTTAAATGATTACCTTGTCGAAATACCCTTAGCCGATTTTTATGAGTATGACGTGCTGCTGGCCACGCATATGGATGGTGTACTGTTAAAGCCGATAGATAAAGGGCCGCTATGGATTGTTTATCCCCGTGATAGTCGCAGGAAATTACAAGATATTCGTTATGACTATCGTTGGGTATGGCAGCTAAAGCACTTAAATATACGTTAAGGCTCGGTAGTTATGACGCGTACTAGAAAATTATTTATACGTTATATATTGCCTTTAATTACTATTATATTGCTGCTGGCATTATTAGCGGTGGCACTCTTTCGATTGTCTGTTATTCAGCGTGAAATGCGTTATAACTCTAATGCTAATATGGTTTGGGTTGTTTACTATACGCACCTTGAAAGCTTGCGCTTAAGCGATGTGATCCAAAAAAAAGCACTTAACCCTGATGCAAATGTTGATTTGCTGTTTCGCTATCAAATGCTGTTAAGCCGTTTAAATTTACTGCATGACGGACCGCAGTCAAGATTTTTCGATGAGGTCGGTTTGTTAGCCGAACTGAATACGCAGTCTGTAACGCTGCGACAGCTTGAGCCGCTATTGGGCGTAAGCCCTTTAAAGCAAGTGCAACTAAAAGACTTACAGCACGCTTTGGATGAATTTAGCGCGTTTATGCTAAAAGCATCAGGGCGGGCGATGACGGCGCAGTGGGAAGAACTCGGTGCCGGTGTTGATATGAATCGGAATGCTGTGTTGGCTATTATTGTTATCATCATTGCGATTTTGTTTTGTAGTTTGTTTATTTCTTGGCAGTTGTTAATTGCGCTTAAACGTAGCCGAGAAAATGAACGGGTTAAACAGCAGCAGCTTGAGCTGCAAAAACAGTTAGAGCATGAGCGTAAAGTCAGTGAGCTTTACCGCAGTTTTGGAGGAATGGTCTCTCATCAGTTTCGCACTCCTTTAGCTATTATTGATGCAAGCATGCAGCGCTTAATTCGTGCTGCTGAACGTATGACGCCTGCGCAAGTGGTTGATCGAGCTGTCAAAGTAAAAGCAGCCACTGAACGCTTGACGCATTTAATTGAAAGTATCTTAAAGGCGGATCGTTTGCTCGAGCAGGTCGATATGCAGTTGCAGCGGTTTTCTTTAGCTGATTTAGTTCGGCAAGTCATTGATGAGCAGGCTTTCTTAAGTGTCAATCGTCAGGTGAGCTTTTCCGCTCAGAGCGGCAAAGACCTGCAAGCACTGTGTGATCCAGTGTTGGTCAGTGAAATTATTGGGAATTTTTTATCAAATGCTGATAAATACTCATCGGCTGATACAGCGATTGCAGTGTATATCTATCAGGAGGATCGCTGGGTCTGCTGTCAGGTTCAAGATCAAGGTCGAGGGATCTCGAAAGCTGATCTGCCTCATATCTTTCAGCGCTACTTTCGTGCAGGTTCAGTCGCTGATGTGGCCGGTACGGGTATCGGACTGTACGTTGCCGCAGAGCTTGCTGCGTTACAAAGAGGTAAGGTAACGGTGCGCTCGGATGAAAATAGCGGTTCAATATTCACCTTGTGCTTACCTCATCACTTTAATAAATAGTAGATTAAGGCATATGGAAAACTCACTAAGCCCTGCTGACACCATCATTCTTTGTGTTGAGGATGAAGTTGACCTGCGTGAGATCTTGGTCGAAGAAATGCGCGATGCCGGTTATCAGGTGATCGAGGCCTCTGACGGTAAAGAGGCCCTTGTTGTTCTACAGCAGACACGCCCCAGTTTGATTTTATGTGATATTGCGATGCCGCGAATGGATGGCTATCAGCTTTTGCAACATATTCGAGTACAGCATTCAGAGCTGGCTGATGTCCCTTTTATTTTTCTGAGTGCGCAAGACCAGATTGGGCAGATCGTCAGTGGTAAGCATGCAGGGGCAGATGATTACTTAGTCAAACCCGTAAATTTTGATCTGATGCTCGCGACAATTGATGCGCGTTTACGACAAGTACAGCGTTTACGCAGTCAGTTGCAAACCCAAGTCGTGCCGATAACTAATGCAGCAGCAGGGCCAGACGATGGCGTAAGTAAAGTTTTTCAGCGTATCTCAAAAACCCTAGATTTTATTAACTCAGGTATTGTTTTGCTCGACGCTAATGCGCAAACTTTATTGATGAATAACACAGCTAAAACGGTGATCAATAAAGCACTGTGCCCTGACATTACGGCAATGGTTAAGCTCAGTAATGAGCAAACGATATGGCAGCATGCGGCTATTCGACAAGCCATCATTGCGAGTAAAAATGGTGATGATTATATCGACTTTTTATCGCTCGCCTGTCATACAGGGCAGCGCGATGTCTTACTGACGATCTGCGCCTTAAAGGCTGAATCGACTTATAGCGATGAACCTGTCGTCGCACTGTTCTTCAGTCATAGCGGTAATAATGCATTGGTTCCGTTTAAGGCGTTGGAAGCGCTATTTCAACTCACTCCGATGGAAAGCCGCGTTGCTTGGGCGTTTGCACAAGGCATGCGCTCAGAAGAAATTGCCCAGACTTTTAGTATTTCGATGACGACAGTGGCTTTTCATAAACGCAATATTTTCCAAAAAACCCAAACCAATCGACAGGCTGACTTGGTGGCTTTACTGTTAACGCTGCCGACCACGCCTTCTGTCATGCAGCACTGATAAGCGAATAATGCGACCTGCTTGGCAAATTTAAGTTGAAAGTTGACTGCTGAGTCAGCCCGTTCGTTTAGACGGTTACCGCAACAGATAAAGCCGATAGTCTGTATCCCTAACACTTTATGCTGATGCAGTAAGGGGGCCGTCATGTGGGATTTCAGCTTAGGGACGTCGATTAATTTACTCGTTCGCACTCTGCCTTTTATATTACTGCGCTGTGCAGTGTATTTCGGCATTACCCTGGCATACATTTTAATGACCGGTGTCGGTGCTGGAGTGGGTTACGGAATTGGCGGCTTTGGAGACGAGAGTTTTCAAACAACGACAACGCTTTGGGGCGGTGTTATTGGGTTTGGTATCGTCGGAACCGTACTTTTTTTTGCGCGCGAGTACCTTTTATATACCGTTAAAGCGGGTCATATTGCTGTGTTGGTGCGCTTGATTGATGGTGAGGAACTGCCTGAGGGACGTTCGCAAATTTCATATGCCAGCCAAATCGTTAAACAGAATTTTTCACAGACCAATGTGCTTTTCGCTATGGATTTGCTGATTAAAGGTGTAATTACCGCCATCACTGGTTTAGTGCAGGGCATTACCAGCTTTTTACCGATTCCTGGACTGCAGCAACTCATGGGTGTGGTCAAAGCCTTCTTGCGCATTGCCGTGGGCTTAATTGATGAGATCATCCTCGCTTATATTATTCGCACCAACAGTGACAATCCTTGGCTTGCTTCACGTTCAGCGCTAGTGCTGTATGGGCAAAATGCTACGGTAATGCTGAAAAATGCAGCGTGGCTGACACTCTTCACCTACGGCTTATCATTCGGCGTCTTCATTATTATGCTCGCGCCTGCCGCCGCCTTGGTGTACATCATCCCCGGTGCTTGGTCAGCAGGCGGAATGGTCTTTGCTTTGCTCTTTGCTTGGGCAGTAAAGGTTGCAGTGATTGAGCCATTTGCTATCGCATGCTTATTGCAGGCTTACTTTAAGGTCATTAACGAGCAGACGCCAAGTCCCGAGTGGGAAGCGCGTTTGGATAAAGTGTCGAATAAATTTGGTGAGCTTAAAGGTAAAGCGCAAACTTGGGTTCAACCTGCCAAAACCACTACACCTACAGCTGAAGTGGCAGAGTGATTGGCCGCGCGGTTTAAGAGGACGAGAGTATGAACGCACAGGTTTTCCTTATTCTTGTTGTTGGTCTTCTATCGCCCTTAGCTGTACAGGCGCATGAGGTTTACCAAAACGCTTTAATGCGCATGGATAAAACCGCTCAGTTATTTGTCGCGAGTAACAATTATAGTGAGCAGTCCGTTGATGAGCTTACGGGGTCTCACTATTACTCTAAGAAAACCTTTCCAACATTTTCAGAAAACACTGCGCAGGCGTCCCATATTGATGCTGATCTGGATGCCTTGACTCGCGCCATTTTGATTCTCGACGCGCAAGAAGTTGAGTTGCCGCATGTTCGCTATCAGATCAACTACAGCATTAATACTGATACTGAGATACCTGAGTTAAAGCACCATTACATCGAGGTCAGCCGGTATAACTTAGGTCCAGCACGGCATCATGATTTGTTGCAGAATTTAGATGCGGAAAACGTGGCCCGTCTAGATGAGTTTGGTGTGGGTCCACATGTCAGTTGGCGCTTTGTTATGGCACCCGTGATGGGCATGCAAGCTGCTCTACTCTACGCTGCGCGCAAAGAAATCACTGACGAGGCAGCACAAAAAACGATGTGCTTTGCGCTATCCTGTTTAGCTTTAGAGGCACCAGAGCTACCTCAAGGACAGGTTCAGGTTTTGACGCCGCAGTCTGTCGCCCCTGCTCAATACCGTACAGAAAATCCTTATGGTGGGACACAACCCGCTCGGGTGCTTGAAGAGCTCTGGACTGAATTCAGCTCTGATGAGCCTTTGCCCTACAGTAAGGATAATCCGCAGTTTGTTTTTGTGATCTCCAGCAATGTCATTGGACAAGACAGCTTGGCCCTCGGTACGGGTTTGCAAACGATGGTCTTAGACGACGCCATTGCTAAAATTTGGTTGCAACGTTGGCACGTTGCCGACATGCAAAGCGAACTGACACAAGTTGTTATTTTAAGGTGATGCAACTATGCCAATGAGCAATTTTGTTTTATCTGTGCTTTTGCTGGCTAGGAAGAACGCTCGAATAGCCGGTCTGGCCGTGTTAGCAGTGCTGGTGAGCAGTTGTGCGAGCATGAGTGAACAAGAGTGCTTAACTGCTAATTGGCTGGATCAGGGCTTTCGTGATGGGCGCAATGGTGAGCCATTAACGCGCATCGAAGATCATCGTCAGGCTTGCGCAAAAGTAGGTGTTAGACCTGATCAAAGGCTTTACTTGCAAGGGCGTGATCGAGGGATTCTACATTACTGTACGTCAGACAATGCCGTTCAAGAAGGGCTTCTCGGTCGGCAATACCGTAATGCTTGCCCTGCTCACTTAGAGCACAGGTTTTTGATTTTTTATGAGCGGGGCAAGCAAATTTATGATGCTGAGCAATATATAGAGAAACTAAATAAGCAAACCAACCAACTAGAGCAGGCCTTAAAGCAAGAAGAGAATAAAGAGCAGCGCAGCTATTTACGTCAGGAGTTACGCGATGTGGATCGGCAACTACAACGCGCTCGTGAAGACCTGCGCTACCTCGAAAGACGCTTGCGTTATTGAGTCGTGAGATGGCCTTAATCACAGCGCTAAAGACCTTATGCCATTGGAGATTATTATGCGTAGATTTTTAAATAAACTGGTGTTTGCTGTAACAGCGTTAATGATGACCGCAGCCGTAGCAGCGACGCCACTGAGTCGAGCACAGGTGGAAAACTACATTGCCTCTTTTGCTGAGGCACAAACTTTTGCGGAGAAGAATCCGCTTAAGCAAAAAGACATCGATCGCCACCGGCCCTTAGTCTCAAGCGTTGAGTTGCTGGCTAAAGACTCACTGCATTACCAAGGATTGAGCAGCATTGCACAGAAATATCATTTTCGTAATTTAGAGCAGTGGGCCGATGTGGGTGACCGCGTCATGAATGCCTATTTTATTGCTAAAGAAGGCTCAAGTGTGGCGTTTATCAAACGTAATTACCAAGAAGCTGAAGAGCGGATCAATAACAATCCAGACTATAGCGAGCAGCACAAAAAAGGCGTGTTAGTGGGGATGAAAAAAGGTTATTTACGCAATGTGAAAAAAATCCAAGAGGCACAACCTGACTTACCTGCAGTCACTGGCCTTATGGATGAGATTGCACCGCTTTATAAATAGCTGCGTTTTGTGTTTTTTTATCATGAAAACGCATGGCGCCTTAAACATAAAGGTGACTCTGATGAAAATTAATCTCCTATTGAGCGTACTTGTAAGCTTGCTAGTCACGGGCTGTGGCGAGTCCAATAGCGCTAGTCAGCCTGGATTATCCAAGCTTTATCAAGAACACTTTAAAGAAGCTTGGGTGGTCAGCAATCAGGGCAAGCTGCCACTTAATGAGTGTGCCCGAGTGGTCGGTACCGCGGTCGGGATGGTCATGGCTAATAGGGACGAGAATAATCAAGCACAACAAGCCTATGAAGCCTGTTATGTCGATGCGTTTGTTAATTATGCCAATGTGTATTTCACTCTAGATGATAATGCAAAAATTGAACGTGATAATACTCCCCAAGGTTGTTTGAAGTTCGCGCAGTCGCTACGCATGCATAAGTCTATTGTCGGTGGTTTTGCTGACAAGTTTGCCGTGGATACTAACGCTTTAGATCAGCGCATACGCAGCGGGTTAAGCGAGACTGCAGCGTTATGTCTTTGATTGGCCGGCTATTAACTGGCACATACTGTTGAGTGAGGTGGCGATATGAAACCGCTCTATTCGTTTTTACTGGCAGGATTAGTGGCTGCAACAGCTAGCGCAAGCCTAGCTGCCGAGCAAACAATGATCGTACTGGATGCCTCTGGATCAATGTGGGGGCAAATTAATGGTAAACCTAAATTACAAATTGCCCGTGAAGCATTGGCCACCGTATTAGAGGGTGTGCCAGCCGATATGGAATTGGGCTTAATTGCCTATGGTCATCGCACAAGAGGCAGCTGCAGTGATATTGAAGTTGTAGTTAAACCCGCAGCCGGAACAGGGCCTGAGATTACTCAAGCTGCAGCTAAGATGAAGTTTCTGGGTAAAACGCCGCTCTCCGCTTCAGTGCTGAAGGCCGCTGAAGAGCTGCGTTACACCGAAGATAAAGCCACTGTGATCTTAATTACTGATGGTTTAGAGAACTGCCAAGCGGATCCTTGCGCTGTGGGGGCCGAGCTGGCTAAAAATGGCATCGATTTTACCGCGCATGTGGTTGGCTTTGATTTGACCGATGCGGAAGGTAAGCAAGTGGCCTGCTTGGCAGAAAACACGGGCGGTCGCTATGTGTCTGCGGCGAATGCCGATGAGCTACGCGATGCGCTGCTCAATACGATGGTGCAGCCTGCGAAAAAGGATACACCCAAAGAACCTGAACCTTTGCTGTTACCTGAAGCGACATTAGATCCTGATGAGAGTGTTGCAATAGGCGGCGACATTAACGTCAAATGGACGGGGCCGAATGCGGAAAATGACTATATTGATCTCGTCCCGCAGAATTATAAAAAAACCTACGATGAACTGACCTTCACGTACACCAAAGACGGTTCACCACTCACTGTGCGCGCAGCTGGCAAGCCGGGTACCTATACCGTGCGCTATATCTGGCGTGGCAGTGATAATAAACGTCATGTGTTAGCCGAGGCTACAGTAGCAGTAACGGACAGCGATGTGGCCTTAGTTGCGCCCGATACTGTGCAGGCAGGCGGCATGATTGCTATCCAATGGAAAGGACCTGCCAATGAGCGTGACTACGTCGACTTAGTGGCAGACGGAGTTAAGAAAACCAGTGGTGAGCTGACCTATGTGTATACCAATACTAAGACTGAGCCCGAGGTTGAACTGCGCGCACCGACTAAGCCTGGCGTCTATAACATTCGTTACGTATTAAGCGGCGAGGAGCAAAAGCGTGTTCTAGACAGTATCCCCATTACAGTGACTGAAGCTACAGCCTCAGTTTCTGCGCCCGAACAAATCGAAGCAGGTGCTGTTATACCGATCTTTTGGACTGGGCCGGCCGGTGAGCGTGACTATGTTGATATCGTTCCCACAGAGCACAAGCGTATTGGTGGCGAGCTGACACTCTTTTATACAAAAGATTCAGAGGATGGCGAGTCGCATGAACTGCAAGCACCGACCAAAGCGGGTGAGTACCAAGTGCGTTATATCTTACGCGGCTCAGGTGCTGATCGTGTCCTAGTGAAACAGCCATTTACCGTCATCGCTGCTGATGGCAGTGTTAGCGTACCTGAGAGCGTAGTAGCGGGTTCGGTTATAGCAGTGGAGTGGACCGGGCCTGCTAACCATGATGATTATGTGGATATTGTCCCCGTTGACCATAAGCGCATTGGTGGTGAGCTGACCTATTTCTATACACGTAACTCCGAAGAGGGTGAGCCTGATCAGCTAAAAGCACCGACTAAAGCGGGTGAGTACCGCGTGCGCTATATCTTACGCGGCGCCGGCGCTGCGAGTGTGTTGACTCAGCAGACCTTTACCGTAGTCGCCGCTGAGGGTGGCGTTAGCGTACCTGAGAGTGTGCCAGCAGGCTCTGTCGTGCAGGTCGAGTGGTCAGGCCCAGCTAACTATGATGACTATGTGGACATTGTCCCGGTTGACCATAAGCGCATTGGTGGTGAGGTTACATTTTTCTATACACGCGACTCAGAAGAGGGTGAGCCTGATCAGCTGAAGGCACCGGCCAAAGCGGGTGAGTATTACGTACGTTATATCTTGCGCGGCTCGGGTGCTGCGAGTGTGCTGACTAAACAAGCGTTTACTGTTAGCAAACCGGATGGCAGTGTCTCTGTGCCTGCTAGCGTCAAGGCTGAGTCTATGATTCCGGTTGAGTGGTCAGGTCCTGCTAATCATGATGACTATGTGGACATTGTCCCTGCTGACCATAAGCGCATTGGTGGTGAGCTGACCTACTTCTATACACGAAGCTCAGAAGAGGACGAGCCTGATCAACTGAAAGCCCCGTCTAAAGCCGGTGAGTATCAAGTGCGCTATATTTTACGCGGCTCAGGTCAGGCAGTCGTACTGGCGAAACAGGCTTTTACAGTGACAGATAACTAAATAAAAACGACCCATGGGTTTAACCGTGGGTCGTTGTACTGTTTATTTTACAGGCTCTTTTAGCTGCAGTCTGGCAGAGCTGTTAGCTTTTATTTTGTTGCTGGAGCAAGTCGCGGATTTCTCTGAGTAGGACTTCTTCGTTGCTCGGTGTTGGCAGTTCTGCAGGAGCAGCGGGCGCTTCTTCGGCAATCTCTTCTTCATGTTTGAGACGGTTGATGACTTTTACGCCCATAAAAATAGCGAAAGCTATGATCACAAAGTCAATAATGCTTTGAATGAATTTTCCGTAGGCCAGCATCACTGCAGGTAAATCACCTTCAGCGGCTTTTAACGTCACCGCCAGATCGCTGAAATCAACACCCCCGATCATAACGCCCAGTGGCGGCATGATGATATCGCCCACAAATGAACTGACGATTTTTCCGAAAGCAGCACCGATAATAATACCGACAGCCATATCGACAACGTTACCTTTGACAGCAAACGTTTTGAACTCTTTAAGAATGCTCATGCTTTGTCTTCCATACCAAAAAATTATTTGATTAATGCTGTGCGACAATATGTCACATTATATTGCTCATTATAAAGGGCGTTTGCGGCAATATTTTATTTATTGTTACGCACACTGCATAGCAGTACGCATAGAAATTATGGGTATTGGCTAGGGCTGAAAGTGTTTTAACTAAAAGTGTTGTAGTTTATTGACTCCGAGCGACGGCGAATTTTGCCAGCTCGATCAGAGCATCACGGTAACCTGAGGCAGGAATAGGGTCGAGACAGTTGATCGCGCGTTGTGCGTAATCCTGTGCCAGTTTAGCGGTGTAATCCAGTGCACCAGACGCTTCAACTGCTGCGCTAATGGCCACAAGGTCTTCAATGCCACCCTTTTGAATGGCTTGGCGTACTAACGCTGCTTGCTCTGGCGTACCGTCACGCATGGTTGCAATCAACGGTAGGGTCGGCTTGCCTTCGGCTAAGTCATCACCGACGTTCTTGCCAAGAGTTTCTGCGTCGCCGCGATAATCGAGTAAGTCATCGACCAATTGGAAAGCAATACCAAGGTTGTCGCCGTAAGTGCGCAGCGCTTCGGCTTGTTCTGCTGGTGCGCCGGCTAGAACAGCAGCACTATGGGTGGATGCTTCAAATAACATTGCGGTTTTGCCACGAATCACTTCCATATAAGTGGCTTCAGTGGTGCTGGCATCGCGTACTTTTGTCAGCTGTAGGACTTCGCCTTCAGCAATCACACGAGTGGCTTGTGAGATGATTTCCATCACTGGCAGCGAGCCTAAGCGCACCATCATTTCAAACGAGCGCGCATATAAGAAATCGCCAACCAAAACGCTGGGTGCGTTGCCCCACTTGGCGTTGGCAGTCGAACGGCCACGGCGTAAGTCAGATTTATCCACCACATCGTCATGCAATAGAGTCGATGTGTGCAAAAATTCAATAACCGCCGCAAGCAGACGTAAATCGTCATCATTCTTCCCCAGCGCATTACCGGCCAGTAATACCAGAAGGGGGCGTAGGCGTTTGCCGCCTGCGGAGATGATGTAATCGCCGATTTTTTCTACCAAAGGGATCCGTGAGGACAGCTGTTGTTTAATGATGCTGTCTACTGCAGCAAAATCTTCAGCGACGATTTGGTAAAAAGCCTGTGGTTGCATGACCCTGCGTACTCCAATATGGTTGTGCGGCATGCTATGAGGCGCGCGCCTATCTGTCAAGGCGAGCGCATCGAATGCTTGCGTCTAGATTGATCTGTGCGTACAATTCGCGCTCCTGAACTTTACTTGGGCAACTCCCTGCCTTACGCAATTGCTAGTGTGTCTTAATCCAATGCACAGCAGCCATGCCAACCGATACTGATTATTATAAAGCGTTGGGTGAGCAGGAATAACGGAGATATGTGATGTACGCAGTAATTGTAACTGGCGGTAAGCAATACAAAGTCGCTGAAGGCGAATTTTTGAAGATTGAAAAATTGGACGTACCAGTCGGCGAAGCTATTTCGTTTGATCGCGTTCTATTAATCGGCAATGGCGAAGATGTGAAAATCGGTGCGCCAGTTGTTGAAGGTGCTAAAGTGACAGCTGAAGTGATTGACCAAGGTCGTCACGATAAAGTAACTATTATCAAGTTCCGTCGTCGTAAGCACAGCATGAAGCGTCAGGGCCACCGTCAGTGGTTTACTGAAGTTAAAATCACTGGTATTCAGGCTTAATTGACTGAACCCCCAAACTGATGGAGTGTTGATCTCATGGCAACGAAAAAAGCTGGTGGTAGTACTCGCAACGGTCGCGACTCGGAAGCTAAACGCTTAGGCGTTAAGATGTACGGCGGCCAAACTGTTAAAGCAGGAAATATTATCGTGCGTCAGCGCGGTACAGAATTCCACCCAGGTCCTAATGTTGGAATGGGCAAAGATCACACCTTGTTTGCTAAAGAAGCAGGCGTGTTGAAATTTGAAGTTAAAGGTGCTTTTGGACGTCGCTACGTTAGCGTAGTTTCAGCCTAAGTAGCTTTACACGGAAAAGCCCTGTCATTTGACGGGGCTTTTTTGTTTGTGCAGGCAGTAAAGACGGATTGTCCGTGCTTGTTGTATCCTGCGTCTATATTTATAAGCCTGCGGGCTCGCGGGAGGCACATTAATGAAGTTCGTCGATGAAGTATCGATTGTGGTAAAAGCTGGTGATGGCGGTAATGGTTGCATGAGTTTTCGCCGTGAAAAGTTTATTGAATTCGGTGGTCCAAACGGTGGTGATGGTGGCGATGGCGGCTCTATTTATATGGAAGCTGATATCAACCTCAATACCCTGGTCGATTACCGTTATACCCGCCGCTTTAACGCGCAGCGTGGTGAAAATGGTCGTGGTGCTGATTGTACCGGTGCGGGTGGCGAAGATACCATCTTAAAAGTACCGGTGGGTACGACTATTATTGATGCTGATACCCAAGAAGTTATTGGTGATTTGACCGAAGATGGCCAGCGTATCCGTGTTGTTGAAGGTGGCTGGCATGGATTGGGTAACACCCGCTTTAAATCCAGTACTAACCGTGCGCCACGGCAAACCAGTGATGGTAAACCGGGCGAGTTGCGTAACTTGAAACTTGAGATGAAAGTGTTGGCTGACGTTGGCTTGTTAGGCTTGCCTAACGCTGGTAAAAGCAGCTTTATTCGTTCTGTTTCTGCAGCTAAACCGAAAGTAGCGGATTATCCCTTTACGACTTTGATTCCAAATCTTGGTGTGGTCAGTATTGGTCGTTACAAAAGCTTTGTGATTGCTGATATTCCCGGTGTGATTGAAGGCGCGGCAGAAGGTGCTGGCTTAGGTATTCGTTTCCTTAAGCACTTAACTCGCACCCGTTTGTTATTGCACGTGGTTGACTTAGCACCGATTGATGACAGCGATCCAGCGCAAGATGCACAAATCATTGTTGATGAAATCGAACGTTTCAGCCCGTCTTTGATCGAGCGTGATCGTTGGTTAGTTTTGAATAAAGTGGATCAGTTACTGGATGACGAGCGTGAGCAGCGTAAGCAAGCTGTGATTGATCAACTGGGCTGGACGGGTCCTGTATTTATGATCTCGGCGCTCGATGGTGAAGGTACTAAAGAGCTGGCGCAGGCCATGATGCGCTACTTAGAAGAGCGTGATCTGCGTATCGCTGAAGATAAAGACTATGCTGAGTACCTTATTGATTTGGATCAGCGTATTGAAGATGAAGGCCGTGCGCGTCTGCAAGAGCTCGATGATAAACGTGCGCTACGCCGTGCGGGAGTTAAAGCCATCGAAGATATTGAAGACGACTTTGATGATGAAGATGACGAAGAAGATGATGAGGACGGCGCAGAGATTATCTACGTTAATCATTAACTGCTAGGTCGACTCAGTGGGCTGTTAAGACAGCCTCTGAGTGTGAAAAAATTAACAGGATTGTGTGTTATGCGCGATAAAGTGACAGGCGCTCAGCGCTGGGTAGTGAAAATTGGCAGTGCTCTGCTCACTGCTGATGGCCGTGGTTTAGACCGTAATGCTATGGCAATTTGGGTGCAGCAAATGGTAGCGCTGCGCCGGCAAGGAATTGACTTGGTGTTGGTCTCGTCAGGCGCAGTGGCTGCGGGCATGAGCCGTCTAGGTTGGCTTGAACGACCTCGTGCGATTCATGAGTTACAAGCAGCGGCGGCTGTCGGTCAGATGAGCTTGGTTAAAGCGTGGGAAAGTAGCTTTGCTGAGCACAATGAGCGCACTGCCCAAGTCCTGCTGACCCACGATGATTTGTCTGATCGTAAGCGCTACCTGAATGCACGCAGCACTTTGCGCACCTTGTTAGAGCTGGGTGTGATTCCGGTGATCAATGAAAACGATACGGTTGCCACCGATGAAATTCGTTTTGGTGATAACGACACTTTAGCCGCGTTGGTGGCTAACTTGGTTGAGGCGGATTTGTTGGTGATTCTCACCGATCGTGACGGTATGTACGATGCCGATCCACGTAACAATCCTGAGGCTCAGGTGATCTATGAAGCCCGTGCGGATGATCCAAGTCTGGATGCGGTAGCCGGTGGCAGTGCTGGCGCTTTAGGGCGTGGTGGTATGCAAACCAAATTGCGTGCCGCCCGTTTAGCCGCCCGATCGGGTGCCTATACCGTGATTGTTGGTGGCCGACTGGAGCATGTCTTAGATCGCTTACATGCTGGTGAGCGCCTCGGTACCTTGCTCACTCCAGAGCAATGCCGCGATGGTGCGCGCAAGCAATGGCTGGCTGGGCATTTACAAACGCGTGGTACTTTAACCTTGGATGCAGGTGCGGTAAAAGCCTTAACCCAGGATCACAAAAGTTTATTGCCGGTGGGCGTGACTGCAGTTGCAGGGCATTTCTTACGTGGCGAAATGGTGGTTTGTGTTGATGCACAGGGTGTTGAAGTGGCGCGTGGTTTAAGTAACTACAGCGCTGCTGAAGCGACAAAAGTGATTGGCCTGTGTTCAGACAGTATTGTGGAGGCTTTGGGTTATATGGCGGAAGCTGAGCTGATCCATCGGGATAACTTAGTCACGCTTTAACACAACAGTGGCGCGGTGGTGACGGCTGCGCTACAGCTTCTTGAGTAAAGCCCTGACGCTAGACAATAGCGTGAGGGCTGTTTTGTCTGACTTTAGTCACCCCGTTGCCAGTGATTGGTTACAGGGTAGCGGCGATCGCTGCCAAAGCTACGTTTGCTAATCCGTGGGCCAAGAGCTGCTTGGCGACGCTTATATTCACTGATATCCACTAAGCGTAAAATTCGCATCACCATCTCTTGCGCAAAGCCTTGCGCGATAATCGCGTGTGCTGACTGCTCTTCTTCGACATATAAACGCAATACTTCATCGAGAATGTCGTAGGGCGGCAAGCTGTCGGCATCTTTCTGATCGGGAGCTAACTCGGCTGAGGGGGCGCGACTGATCACACGCTCAGGAATGACAGGGCTTAAGCTATTGCGGTAGCGAGCTAAACGGTACACCAAACATTTTGGTACGTCTTTAAGTAAGGCAAAACCACCAGCCATATCGCCGTAGAGGGTTGCATAGCCCACAGCTGTTTCGCTTTTATTACTGGTGGTCAGTACTAAGTAGCCGTTCTTGTTGGAGAGCGCCATTAAGATATTGCCGCGGCAGCGAGCTTGTAGATTTTCTTCGGTGGTGTCATTGGCAGTGCTGGGCATATCAGCAAAAACTGGCGCTAGGCTCTGGCTAAAGGCTTCAACCATTGGTGCGATGGCGATGGTTTTATAATCAATCGCCATATTGTGTGCTTGTGCCGCGGCGTCATCTTGGCTGATTTGTGCGGTGTAATGGTAGGGCATCATCACCGCTTGTACTTTGTCGGCACCCAATGCATCGGCGGCAATGGCTAAGACTAAGGCTGAATCAATGCCGCCAGATAAGCCCAGTAATACCCCTTTAAAACCATTTTGCTCAACATAGTTGCGCAGGCTCATCATCAGCGCTTGGTAAACACTGGCTTCCTCGCTGAGTAAGGGTTCGCTGGTGGCACGTTCGACGTGACTGCTTGAACGGCTAAATTGCAGCTCCACTGGGCACAGTTGTTCAGTAAAGGCTGGCGCACGCTGGCGTAGGTTGCCTTGTTCATCCACAGTGCAACTGCCGCCATCAAAAATCAAATCATCCTGTGCGCCCACCTGGCTGGTGTAGAGAATAGGCATTTGTGCATGCTCGGCGTGATGGCTGAGCATCTGCTCACGTTCAGCTTGTTTATTGAGGTGGAAGGTTGAGGCGTTAAGGCTGACGATCATCTTCGCCTGAGCGGCGCAGGCCTGCTCAATAAATGCGCTTTGCCAAATATCTTCGCCAATGCCAATGGCAATTTTTATCTGCTTGATCTCGATGCACAATGATTCGCTGCCTGGACTAAAATAACGTCGAGCAAAGGCTGTTGGGTCGCTGGGTAAAAACTGTTTTTTATAGACGTCTTGAATTTGACCTTGATAGAAATGCGCACAGCAGTTGTAGCGCGTGCCCTGTTCCAGCCATGGGTAGCCGACAAGGACATGCAGGTTATGCGGCAGGGCAGTACACAGGCGCTCTAAGGCACGCTTAATGCGTATTTGCATGCTGTCGCGCAGCAGTAAATCTTGCGCGTTATAGCCACATAAGGATAGCTCTGGGAAAACAATCAGATCCGCCTGCTGGTGATGCAGTGCGTGTACGCTCGAATCAAGAATACGTTGCAGGTTGCCGTCAATATCGCCAACCCGCATATTCAATTGTGCCAGTACGGCGCGCAATACAGTTGTCATGCTCAACCCCTTAGAATGATCAGAATGGCAGTTTAGCAAAGCAAAGCGAGTGCAGGGCTGTTACTGAAAATAAATACTAATTAACACCTCTGGCAGGTGAGTTTCCTTGTATCGTCTGCCATCGCTAGGTTGCTGAGTGAGCTAAGCCGTTGTTTAAAAAAAGATAAGTCTTGCTGAAAAAACCAATGCATTAATACACTATGCTCTATTGGGCAGGGTTTGATCATGCAGGCACTGTATTTAATATGTATTTAAAAATAAGAGAGGGTGGTTATGCAGTTAAAAGATAAAGTCATTATTATTACTGGCGGTGGTCAAGGTTTAGGCCGAGCTATGGCTGAGTACTTAGCGGCGCAAGGTGCACAATTGGCGCTGGTCGATTTGGATCAAGAAAAACTTGATGCCGCTGTTGCTGCATGCCAAAGCGCGGGCACACAAGTACGTGCTTACTTGTGTAACGTGGCCAATGAAGAGCAAGTGACGCATATGGTTGCGCAAGTGGCGGATGACTTTGGTGCGATTCACGGCTTGATTAATAATGCCGGTATTTTGCGCGATGGTTTAACCATTCGGGTTAAAGAGGGCGAGATTAGCAAAATGAGTCTGGCCAATTGGCAAGCGGTGATCGATGTCAACCTCACTGGCGTGTTTCTGTGCACCCGTGAAGTGGCGGCGAAAATGATTGAGCTGAAAAACCAAGGTGCCATCGTTAATATTTCTTCAATTTCCCGTGCGGGGAATATGGGTCAAGCGAACTATTCAGCGGCTAAAGCCGGTGTGGCTGCGGACACTGTAGTGTGGGCCAAAGAACTGGCGCGCTACGGTATTCGTGTCGCCGGCGTTGCTCCAGGCTTTATCGAAACAGAAATGACCTTGGGGATGAAACCTGAGGCTTTAGAAAAAATGACGGCGGGTATTCCCTTACGTCGTATGGGCAAACCTGCAGAAATTGCTCACTCAGTGGCTTATATCTTTGAAAACGACTACTACACAGGTCGTATTCTTGAGCTTGACGGTGGGTTGCGTTTATAGCTGATCAATGCGCGCTGTAGCTGTAATGCATAGCGTGCTTCGGGGTGGGTTTTATCCGTCGATGAACCCATCCCGAATTGAGTGAGGATGATTGATTGAAGAAAAAACAGTATGGGTGAGATACGGCATGCGCCAACAGTGCTGGTTACCATTTAAACTGTTGGCTTTAAAAGAGTGCGGTGCAGTACGGTCTTACCAGCCCACGCCAACACCAAACAAATAGCGACGATCATTTAAGTCGCCATACTGGCTGGAGACCTTATCCCACTCAGCCTTCAGGGTCAGCGCCGCCCAACTGTTCAGTTTGTAGCGCAGCCCCGCCTCACTGTCTAAAATATAATCAATATCACTGGTAAACGGCATACCAAACTCGCCCTTGGTATACACCTCAAACACCTTGCCGCCGATATAACGGTTGTAATCCCACGACGCGGTGCCCGAATTAAAACTTTGCGTATTACCCGAGGAAAACTCAAACTTATTGTGATTGACCAGTCCCGATAATGCGAAAGCCCCTAATTCATCATCCCAGAACTGGTAACCTGGGCCTGTACCGTAGGTATGTTGTTTACGTAAATCCTCGATATGATCATTAATGTACTTAGCTTTATTTTTCCAGAACCACTGCTCAGTAATAAATCGATCTAAGGCATAACTGGCCTCAAAACGCTCAGTTTTCTTCGCATCATTCTTTGTCTCGTAATCGTATTCAGTATCCAACGCATGTCGCCATAGGCCATGGCTCAACTCAGTGCTGATATCGAGATCGTAGTCCTCAACATTACTTTCATTATTTTTATAATCAGCAGAAAAACTAACCGTGCCTTCCCAGCGCAGATCTTTAATAATGGGCTTGGGCATCATCAGTTGCTTGATATCAGTCAGCGCAATGGTTTTCGGCGTATCACCATTAATGAGGGTGACACTCCCTTCTGGCGCGGGACGTAAAGCTTTACTGGATTCGCTGGTGAATGTATCCAGTTTCACTAATAGCGGTTGCTTAGACTCTAAGGTTGAAATCTTCTTAATATTTAGTGTAATGGTATTGGCGTAATCGGTTTCCAGGAGCAGCTTGCCACGATCCAGCAGTACGATACGGCCGGTCAGACGATCACCATTTTTCAGCCATACCGTGTCGGCGTGTGCCGAGAGGGAACATGCAACGCTTAGAACACACACACACACAGTGGAAACACGCATTATCACTACTCAAAAAATAACAAATAAGAAATACTGTACAGTGCACAGTTTAACGTCAGGCCATAATAGACACATAGTAAAAAATAGAGTTCGATGATGGATACAGAAAATAAACAGCAGATGCGGATCATCTTGTACATTCTGCTGTCAAAAATCCCACAGGGGCGCTTGGCCACCTACGGACAGCTGGCCAAGATGGCCGGTTATCCAGGATTGGCGCGTTGGGTGGGACGAGTGCTGAGTCAATTGCCCGACGATACCGAGCTGCCGTGGCATCGCGTGGTCGCCGCCAGTGGCCGCTTAAGTTTGCCGCAAAATACCCGTGGCGGAGACGAGCAACGTCAGCGCTTACGACTGGAAGGGATCTTCATAGAGCAAGATCGTGTAAAATTAGCCAATTATCAGTGGCAGCCTGATGCTGCCCGCGAGTAGAGTGCGCTTTTAGTAATGAAAACAGTCAACCATGTCCAATAATAGCTGGCGTAGCGCTCTACAGGCCTATTCGAATCCGGCTGTCCTTGCATTATTGCTACTGGGTTTTGCTGCCGGTCTACCCTATATGCTGGTCTTTTCCACGCTCTCCGTTTGGTTGCGTGAGGCGGGTGTGGCGCGTGAAACCATTGGTTATGCCAGTTTAATTGGGCTGGCCTATGCTTTTAAATGGGTTTGGTCGCCGCTGCTTGACCAGTGGCGCTTGCCGCTTCTTGGCCGTTTAGGGCGGCGCCGCTCATGGTTGGTTTTTTCACAGATACTGGTCGCCATTGGCTTAGCCGGTATGGCGCTGAGTAACCCGCAAAGTCATCTGGCGGTGTTAATTGCCTTGGCTGTACTGGTGGCGTTCGCCTCCGCCACGCAAGATATTGCGGTGGATGCCTACCGTTTAGAAATTCTAGATAACACCCGCCAAGCGGCATTGGCTGCCAGCTATATGGCCGGCTATCGTATCGCGGCACTATTAGCCACGGCTGGTGCGTTATATTTTGCTGAATGGTTTGGCTCCACCGGTGTGGAGTATCGACATGCTGCCTGGGCGAGTACCTATTTATTGTTTGCCTTGCTGATGTTGCCTGGCTTGCTCACCACCTTATGGATGAAAGAACCACAGGTGGTGGTCGCCGTGCAAGAAACAGGCAACCGTTATAAGTTAAGTCATCAACTGATTTCTGTGCTGGTGCTGATGATTTTATTGATTTCGGTGCCGGCGATGATGACCCAGTTTTATCATACGGATTTCCAGCCGTTGGTCTCAGGTCAGTCGGGCTTGGATGAACTTTTTTTCAGTGATAGAGCCTTTTTACGCGCCTTACTCTACAGTATTTTAACGATTTTTTGCTTGTCCTCGCTGGGGCGTAAAGGTCTTGCTCCGGTACTGACGCCGGTCAGTGACTTTGTTGTACGTTACCGCTGGCAGGCGTTGCTATTGCTCGGCTTGGTCGCCACCTACCGCATGTCAGATACGGTGATGGGGGTGATGGCCAATGTGTTTTATATCGATCAGGGCTTTAGTAAAGATCAAATTGCTGGGGTCAGTAAAGTCTTTGGCTTGATTATGACCTTGCTCGGTGCTGGGATTGGCGGTGTGCTGATTATCCGCTTTGGCATTATGCCAATTTTATTGATTGGTGGAGTGACTTCAGCAGCGACTAATTTAATGTTTGTGCTGCTGGCCGGTATGGGGGCTGATCTTAATATGTTGATCATCACCATTTCTTGCGATAACTTTAGCGCCGGCTTAGCCACAGCGGCTTTTGTCGCCTATTTATCGAGTTTGACGAACTTACAGTTTTCGGCAACCCAATATGCGTTGCTGAGTTCCATTATGCTGTTATTGCCACGCTTAATTGGTGGGTATTCCGGCGTATTAGTTGATAAATATGGTTATGAGCAGTTTTTCCTTATCAGTGCGGTGCTGGGTCTGCCCACCTTAGTCTTGATTGTCTGGCAATGGCGCAATGATTGGCGCAAAGGTCTCTCCAGCACTCCAGACACAGCAAACCCAGAAGAGGTTTGATGTATTTTGTTACATGATCTGAGTCGTGCACCCCTTGAGATTGGTTGTGTTAGGGTGCATTAAGTAACTGTATTCACTTGTGAAGGTGCGCATAATGCGTGGTTTTTTCTTATTGTTTTTAGTTTTTCCATTGCTTGAGTTGTTTGTCTTGATTCGTGTTGGCTCAAGTATTGGTGCCTTGACAACCCTGCTGTTAGTTTTGGCCAGCGGTGTAGTGGGTGTGCTGTGTATCCGTTTGGCAGGTTTGACCACGGCGCTCAATGTGCGCCAGCGTATGGCGCAGGGTGAAGCCCCGAACGGTGAAATGCTTAATGGTCTATTGCTGGTGATTGCTGGTGGTTTGTTATTTTTACCGGGCTTTATCAGTGATGTGCTAGGTGCGCTCTGCTTGCTACCCATCACACGTCAATTGCTGATTAAGCGTATTACTCGGCATATGAGCCAAGGCTCCGCGCAGTCACAGCATTTCTATGCGCAAAGCACCACCTATACCGAGCAAAGAGGCCGTCAGCCGAGCCGCCCTGCGCAAATCATCGAAGGTGAGTTTGAGCGTAAAGACCCTTAAGGCCTTTGCCCCTAGTCTTGATAAAAAATATCAGACCAGCCCTTGAAATATCCGTACATGCCCACATATAGCATGCAACAGAGAATTCTGCGTAAGCAGATCATTCCGCGTGCTGTGCATCATGCTCAGTACGCCCCGGCTTGCCGGATTTAATAAACGTACCGATGAGTATCATCGGTTAATGTAACTAACCCGTTGGGAGAGATCGACAATGAAGCTTCGTCCTCTGCATGACCGTGTGGTAATTCGCCGCAGCGAAGAAGAAACTAAAACAGCTGGCGGCATCGTGCTACCTGGCTCAGCGGCTGAAAAACCAAACCAAGGCGAAATTGTTGCCGTAGGTACTGGTCGCGTTTTAGACAATGGTGATGTGCGTGAGCTCGCTGTAAAAGTGGGTGATAAAGTGGTGTTTGGCCCTTATTCCGGCAGCAACGCGATCAAAGTTGATGGCGAAGAGCTGTTAGTAATGAGCGAAAGCGAAATTCTCGCGGTAGTTGAAGCTTAATTTATCCCCGTGCGTAACTGACACAGAATTGAGGAACAGATTTCATGGCTGCTAAAGAAGTAAAGTTCGGCGATGTAGGCCGTAAAAAAATGCTAGCTGGCGTCAATATTTTGGCTGACGCAGTAAAAGCAACCTTAGGCCCAAAAGGCCGTCACGTGATTCTAGAAAGAAGCTACGGTGCACCGTCGATCACTAAAGATGGCGTGTCTGTTGCTAAAGAAATTGAATTAAAAGACCGTTTTGAAAATATGGGTGCTCAGCTGGTTAAAGACGTTGCGTCTAAAGCCAACGACGAAGCCGGTGACGGTACCACCACGGCAACAGTACTTGCACAAGCCATTGTTAACGAAGGCTTGAAAGCAGTTGCAGCGGGTATGAACCCAATGGATCTGAAACGCGGTATTGATAAAGCAACTGTTGCTATTGTTGAACAAATCAAGCTCATGGCTAAGCCATGCACTGACAACAAAGCCATTGCTCAAGTCGGTACCATCTCTGCCAACTCTGACTCTTCTATCGGCGACATCATTGCGAATGCAATGGAAAAAGTTGGTAAAGAAGGCGTTATTACAGTTGAAGAAGGTTCAGGCCTAGATAACGAATTGTCTGTGGTTGAAGGCATGCAGTTTGATCGTGGCTACTTGTCACCGTACTTTATCAACAAACCAGACACTATGGTTGCTGAGCTGGAAAGCCCATTGTTGCTGATGGTTGATAAGAAAATCTCTAATATCCGTGAATTGTTGCCAGTACTGGAAGCGGTGGCTAAAGCCGGTCGTCCATTGCTGATCGTTGCTGAAGATGTTGAAGGCGAAGCCTTAGCAACTTTGGTGGTTAACAATATGCGCGGTATTGTTAAAGTGGCTGCAGTTAAAGCACCTGGCTTTGGCGATCGTCGTAAAGCCATGTTGCAAGATATTGCTATCTTGACCGGCGGTACGGTGATTTCTGAAGAAGTGGGTCTAAGCCTAGACACTACGACTCTAGAGCACCTAGGTAATGCTAAGCGTGTGATCTTAAATAAAGACAACACCACCATTATCGATGGTTCAGGCGAGCAAGTGGATATCGAAGCACGCGTGCTGCAGATCCGTAAGCAAATTGAAGAAACATCTTCAGACTACGACAAAGAAAAACTGCAAGAGCGTCTGGCTAAATTAGCGGGCGGTGTTGCGGTGATCAAAGTTGGCGCAGCGACTGAAGTTGAAATGAAAGAGAAAAAAGCGCGCGTTGAAGATGCTCTGCATGCAACCCGTGCAGCAGTTGAAGAAGGCGTGGTACCTGGCGGTGGTGTAGCGCTGGTACGTGCACTGCAAGCGATCAGCGAGCTGAAAGGCGACAACGAAGACCAGAATGTAGGTATTGCTCTGCTGCGTCGTGCGGTTGAAGCACCACTGCGTCAGATCGTTGCCAACTCTGGCGATGAGCCAAGTGTTGTGGTTGATAAAGTTAAGCAAGGCGAAGGTAACTACGGTTATAACGCAGCAACTGGCGAGTACGGCGATATGATTGCGATGGGTATTTTGGACCCAGCAAAAGTAACCCGTTCAGCGCTACAAGCCGCCGCGTCAATTGCTGGCTTGATGGTCACCACTGAAGCAATGATCGCTGAAATCAAAGATGACAGCGCACCTGCAATGCCTGATATGGGCGGAATGGGTGGAATGGGCGGCATGATGTAGTGCGACGAGAGTCGCGCAGGTAGCTAGCCTGGCTGGGTTACACCAAGCAAGTGGCCTCTTTTAGAGGTCACTTTTCCAGCAGAAAATAGCAAATTAAAAACCGATATTCGGGTTTAATTCATGCCCGAATATCGGTCTCCGTATGGAGTCTAATATTTAGGTATGGGTGAAAGCCTGTATCACCGCGCAAGCGAATGAGTTATATGATAAGCGCATAAAGCTAGTGTATCTAGTCAATATCGCCACTCATATAACCCAACAGTACACGTTGAAGCAATTCCTTTTTAAGGGGTTGTCATGTAACGCGAATACTCGTGTCTATTAATCAGCTATAGCACCTGCCGGTGTGAAGCTGTGTCTGATGATTGTTCTACGCTTATACAAAGCAAAAGTAACTTGCTGAGTATGGGTGATAGAACCTGTTGTGCAACCAACAGTAGCCTAGGGATAGTGCGTCGCTGGTAACGGCGAGGTTCGAAGCTTCCTAACAATGTACTCCCTGAAAAGGTCTAACTTTGCCGTGAGGTGATTTTAGGGATTCTGCTAATAGCATGCAGATGAGAGGCTAGGCTGTGTCATAGGGTTAACATATGTGAACTGCTAATAAGCACCGTCATCCGCAATGAGCGCAAGCTATTGATGCGCTCTGACCAAAAGGTACAAGGCTGGTTATTCCTTTTACATCTGGGGATACGTTGTCATCAAGCCTTCGGTGTATAGGCAGAACCTAAGTGATACATGTCATCGACATGGAACTCGGAAATCCCGTATTTCTGCCCTTGGGCAGGCGAAGAGCAATCGATGCTGTTAGAAGTGCGGGGCTAGGAGGTTGGAAAAAGCGAATGCCACTTTGTAATGAAGTGGATAGGGGGTTAAACGTTCCTCTACTGGAAACAGGGCCCACGTCCAACTGGTCTTTAATCGTGTGAAGGCGTGTAAAGCGCTTTACTGAAAAAGTGTCACCAATATAAGTGGTGATGAGCTGGGTTCGCCTAGATCGTCACCGCACCCTTGCGGGAGCAGATACTCTCCCGCATGGGATTAATGTATCTGTTTCTTCACGGTGTATTGATTGCACTTGGAGAGCAGCAAGATGAGTACAGCAATAAATGTACCTGCGTTCTCCCACCCGCCTCAAGGCTGGCATTCTATTGATTGGATTGTCGTCAACAGGCAGGTGAGAGGGCTACAGGTTCGGATCGCGAAGGCAACAAAGGAGCAGCGCTGGCGCAAGGTGAAAATTTTGCAAAGGTTGCTGACCCGCTCGTTTGCAGCCAAAGCTATGGCTGTTAGGCGAGTCACCGAAAATCGTGGCAGGCAAACGCCTGGCATTGACGGGGAGTTATGGGGCACACCCTTAGCTAAATGGAAAGCAATTAGCAGAATGCAGCGGACGGGCTACCGTCCAAAGCCGCTAAGACGTGTTTATATACCTAAAGCAAATGGCTCACGCCGACCGCTGGGTATACCGACAATGCTGGATCGAGCCATGCAGGCGTTATACCTGCTAGCGCTTGAACCCGTATCGGAAACGCGTGCTGACCGTAACAGTTATGGTTTTCGTCCACACCGTTCTACGGCAGATGCAATTGAGCAGTGTTTTGTTAATCTCAGTCGCAAGAGTTCAGCTGCATGGACAATGGAAGGAGACATTAAAGGGTGCTTCGATAACATCAGTCACGACTGGTTACTTGCCAACATTCCGTTGGATAAACAGGTACTTAGGAAATGGCTGAAAGCGGGCTATATGGAGTCCAATAGGTTGTTTGCGACAGACGCAGGTACACCGCAAGGTGGCATTATCTCGCCAGTGTTAGCGAACATGGCCTTAGATGGGTTGGAAGATGTGTTGCAGAGCCATTTTGGCCGCAAAAACACAAAAGCCAGCTATAAAACTAAGGTTAACTATGTGCGATATGCGGATGATTTCATCATCACTGGTATCTCGAAAGAGTTATTAGAAGACAAGGTCAAACCTATTGTTGAAGCCTTTATGGCGGAGCGTGGGCTAGAGCTGTCACCAGAGAAAACGCTGATTACACATATAACTGAAGGATTTGATTTTCTTGGGCAAAATTTACGTAAATACGACGGCAAGATGCTGATTAAGCCGAGCCGTAAAAGTTTGCGAGCCCATCTGCAGAAAATCAGATCAATAGTCAGGTCGAACGACACTGCCGCGCAAGGCAATTTGATACGTCAGCTCAACCTAGTTATTCGGGGCTGGGCTAACTATCATCGTCACGTGGTGGCAAAGGAGACATTTGGCTATGTGGATTACAGAGTCTGGAAACTACTCTGGCGCTGGAGTTGCCGTAGGCACAAAAACCGCTATAAACGCTGGGTGAGAAGAAAGTATTTTCACACAGTAGGTAGTGAGCGCTGGGTGTTTCAGAGTGTGGATGCTGATGGCAAGCCTAGACGGTTGCTCTTAAGCAAAAGCACCCCGATAAAACGGCATATCAAGATTAAGGCAGAAGCCAATCCGTATGATCGTAACTATGAGTTGTACTTCGAACAGCGGCTGATAAAGAGCTGGAAGGAGAAAAAGTTACACCGCGGTAAATTGCGGATGATCTGGACGCGCCAAAAGTATAGATGTCTGATCTGTAAGCAACTGTTCAAGGACCATAATGATTGGGATATCCATCATGTGGTGCGTAGGACAGATGGCGGAGGAGACGAGATCGACAACTTGGTCATGCTGCATGTCAATTGTCATAGGCAGTTGCACAGTCAAAACGTCCCCTGATACTACATGTAGTGTTTTTTGTGGGTGATAAGCGCTACATGTTGACATAACTTGTTTTGCTGTTAATATATCCAGTGTCATAAACACTATGAGGAGGTGACCTATGACCGGTAAAAACCAGCATGTAGTTAAACGGGACAATGGGTGGGCTGTACGCGGTGAAAATAACACTCGGGATACTTCGCATCACCCGACTCAAAAGGATGCTTTTGAGTCGGCTCGGGACATAGCGAAAAATCAAAAGAGTGAAGTTTTCATCCATGGTACGAATGGAAAAATCCGTGAGCGTAATACTTACGGCAATGATCCTTTTCCACCTAAAGGGTGATAATGTCGGTCTATATCTTGGTATAGACTTATAAAGGCTTGAGCCGTATGCGGGGAAACTCGCACGTACGGTTCTTAGGGGGCGGCGGTGCAGTAATGCACTGCTGCTACCCGACAGGTTTTTCACCTTACTATTACGCTCTAAAGCATCAAAAAACGGCTACTCAGTGATGGGTAGCCGTTTTTTATTGGGCGCGATAAAAGTGGGTTAGGTTACAAAGGGTAGTCGGCCAATTGGCGCGCAATCAGGATGCGCTGCACTTCGCTGGTACCTTCATAAATCTGCGTAATACGTGCATCACGGTAATGGCGCTCCACCGCGTAATCTTCCAAATAACCGTAGCCACCATGCACTTGAATGGCCATGGAGCAGACTTTCTCTGCCATCTCTGAGGCAAATAATTTTGCTTGTGAGGCTTCGGATAAGCAGGGTAGGCCAGCGCTGCGTAAACGTGCCGCATACAGCAGCAAGTGCCGCGCCGCATTAATTTGCGTGTGCATATCAGCCAGCATATTGGCGATACTTTGATGCTCGGCAATGGGCTTGCCAAACTGCACGCGCTCACGTGAGTAGACCAACGCCGCCTCAAAGGCAGCACGGGCAATGCCGATCGCTTGTGCAGCAATGCCCAGACGTCCACCTTCTAAGCCAGATAACGCCAGTGCTAGACCTTTACCGCGAGGTCCCAGCATGTTTTCTTTGGGAATCCGGCAATTGACTAAACTGACCGCGCAGGTATCTGAGGCGCGCAGGCCCATTTTTTGTTCCATACGCTCCACTTCAAAACCTGGGGTCGCTGTGGGCACTAAAAATGCGGATAAGCCTTTTTTACCCAGCTCAGGATCAGTTACGGCAAACACAATGGCTAAGCCCGCACGTTTGGCGTTGCTGATAAATTGCTTGCTGCCATTGAGCACCCAATGCTCGCCATCTTCGACAGCTTTAGTGCGCAGATTATTGGCTTCAGAACCGGCTTGTGGCTCGGTTAAGCAGAAACAGGCCAAGATTTTGCCCGCCGCTAGATCAGGCAGCCATTCCTGCTTTTGTTGTTGATTACCCCAGTTAAGGATAGGGGTGCAGCCCACTGAGTTATGAATACTCATCACCGCGCCCGTTGCTGCGCAGCCAACAGAGATTTCTTCCACCGCGAGGACATAGGAGGTGTAATCAATATAGGAACCACCCCATTCTTCAGGCACGACCATGCCTAAAAAGCCCAGCTCGCCCATCTGCTTGAGCATGTTGTCGTCGAGCCAGCCGGCTTTTTCCCATGTGGCGGCGTTGGGTGCTAATTCTGCTTTGGCAAAATCGCGTGCCATATCACGGATCATGCGTTGTTCTTCGGAGAGTTCTATATCATTCATGGTTAAATCCTTCTAATGCAGGCACTGGCTTACGCAGCGCGCGCTTTGAAACCGGCAAATAAGTCATCGATTTTGGCTTGGTCAAGCGCTTCGATGGTTGTGGGCTGCCATTGTGGGTTTTTGTCTTTATCAATAATCAGGGCGCGCACACCTTCCATAAAGTCACCTTTAGTAAACCACTGTGAACCCAAGTGATACTCCAAGCGGAAACACTCAGCTAAAGACAGCTGTTGACCACGGCGTAGCATCTCTAAAGTGGTGGCCATGGCTAGGGGGGAGCGGGTTTTCAGTGTGGCGATAATCTGATCACACCAAGGTTGAGTGCTGGCATCGGTTTCGCTGGCCAATGAGGCCATAATCTCTGCGATCGAATGGTGGGCAAAGTGTTTAGCTATGGCTGAGCGCACTGCGGTCAATTGCGCACCTGTGGCATGCTTACTGGCTAAGGTATTCAATAAGCTGCGAATGGCTTCTGGTGAGGAGTGACCCCACTGCATGTTATCGAGGCAGCGATCCAGTTCAGTGATTTGCTCGTGGTATAAGAACCAATCGGCTAAGCCGAGCTGCAAAGCATCCGCTGGTCCAACCGGATTGCCGGTTACGCCCATATAAGTGCCCATTTCACCCTCTACACGGGATAAAAAGTAGCTGCCGCCCACGTCAGGGAAAAAGCCAATACTCACCTCTGGCATGCCGAGGCGGGCTTTTTCGGTGACGATACGAAAGCTTGCGCCTTGCGCCAGACCCATACCACCGCCCAAGACCAGGCCATCCATTAAGGCGATCAAAGGTTTAGGATAGGCATGAATCCATTGGTCCAAGGCATACTCTTCGCTAAAGAAAGAGGCATTTAAGTTGTTACCTTGCTTAGCATTGGCATAGAGTTCACGAATATCACCGCCGGCACAAAAGGCTTTATCGCCGTTGGCACGCAAGACCACTGCAACCACTTCTTCATCAGCGGCCCACTCATCCAGTTGTTGTTGGATACCGCGCACCATCTCAAGATTAATCGCGTTAAACGCGCTGACGCGATTGAGGGTCAGGTGACCCACTCGGTTGCGAACGTCAGTCAGTAGTAGTGCATGCTGATCGTGCATGGCGATCACTCCTTTAAATACAGTTTAATAATGGCAGAAAAATCGAGGCTGCCGTGGCCTTGTAAGCTAAAGGCTTGATAGAGCTGTTGTGCCGCCGCGCCCAGCATCACAGGTTGCTTGCTGAGACGTGCTGCTTCTGTGGCTAAGCCTAGATCTTTAAGCATTAAGTCGCTACCAAAACCACCACTATAACCGCGACTGGCCGGTGCGTTCTCTAAAACATCTGGGTAAGGGTTATTGATTTCAGAACTCCAGCAGCGACCACTGGAGGTGTTAATAATCCCAGCAAGGACTTTGGCATCCATACCTAAGGCCACACCCAGTGCCATCGCTTCAGCCACACCAACCATGGAAATACCCAGTAGCATGTTATTGGCGACTTTTGCTACTTGTCCATTACCGCTATCACCGCAATGGGTAATGTTTTTCCCCATGGCTTGCAGAATAGGTTGCGCATACTGCAAATCGTCTGCTGAGCCGCCGACCATAAAGGTCAGAGTTGCCGCCTGTGCGCCCGTTGTCCCACCGGACACTGGTGCATCAAGCATGCGGTGTCCGGCTTCTTGAGCAGCCTTGGCCACTTCGCGGGCGCTGTGTGGATCAATGGTTGAGCAGTCAATTAAAAATGTCGGTTTGCTCAGTTGCTCAATCAGACCTTCGCTACCCAAGTAGACTCCTTTTACATGGACAGCAGCAGGCAGCATGCTAATCAATACATCAGGTGCTGCGGCTACCAGTGCTTGTACTGAGGCGCAGGCCTGTGCACCTTTTTCTGCAAGCTCAGCAACGGCGTTGCTGGACAGGTCAAAAACGCTGAGTTGGTAACCTGCTTTAAGTAGGTTACTGGCCATTGGGCTGCCCATATTGCCGAGGCCTAAAAATCCGATATGCATGGTTGATCTCCGCTTATTATGATTGTTGCGAGTGTCGATGCTAAATAGGTTAAATTTTTAATCTTCTGTGCAGTAACCCCGCCTGACTGTTGCGCCAGGCGGGTGTGACTTATTTCAAGCTGATGGTGGTGTTGAGTGCGCCAACCGCTTCATCTTCATCAAACCAACGGGCAGTGACTGTTTTAGTTTGGGTGTAAAACTGCACCACTTGTTTGCCGTACGGACCGAGATCACCCAGCTTAGAGGCGCGTGAGCCAGTGAAAGAGAACATCGGTACCGGTACTGGAATTGGTACGTTAATCCCTACTTGGCCCACATCAATCTCTTCTTGGAAGCGACGTGCGGTGGCACCCGAACGAGTAAAGATAGCGGTACCGTTACCGTTAGGATTGGCATTAATCAGCTCAATGGCTTGCTCTAGCGTGTCAGCCTGCATCACGCACAACACTGGACCAAAAATTTCTTCTTGGTAAATACGCATTGAGGTGTTTACGCCAGAGAAGATAGTGGGGCCAACAAAGTTGCCTTGCTCAAAACCTGGCACGCTTGGGTTGCGACCGTCTAGATCCATCTGGGCACCTTGGCTGGCGCCGCTCTCAATCAGATCGCTAATCCGTGCCAAGGCTTGCTTGGAAATCACTGGTCCCACATCGGTACCTGCTTGGCAGCCGGCATTCACTTTGAGCGTTTTAGCTTTGGCGACCAATTCTGGCAACCAACTTTGTGCTTCGCCCACCAATACAATCACTGGCAGCGCCATGCAGCGCTGACCGGCGGCGCCAAAGGCCGCACCGGCAATCGCATTCAGCGTTTGTTCTTTATTGGCATCGGGCATCACCACACCGTGGTTTTTAGCGCCCATCATGCACTGCACACGCTTACCGGCCAGTGAAGAGCGGTTGTAGACATGGGTGCCGACATGGGTGGAACCAACAAAGGAGACTGCTTTGATATCTTGGTGATCACAGATACCGTTCACCGCATCGGGGCCGCCATGAATCACGTTGAGCACCCCGGCTGGGATACCGGCTTCTAAAGCCAGTTCAACCAAACGCATGGTGACCATTGGATCTTGTTCAGATGGCTTAAGAACAAAGGTGTTACCTGTGACGATGGCCATTGGGAACATCCACAGTGGAATCATCGCGGGGAAGTTGAACGGAGTAATACCGGCACAGACACCCAGTGGTTGCAGCAGTGTGTAGGTGTCAACGCCATTGGCCACGTTATTGGCGAGCTCGCCCAGTTGTAGGTTACCAATCGCCGCCGCGTGCTCTACGACTTCTAAGCCACGAAACACATCGCCTTCAGCATCGGCTAAGGTTTTGCCTTGCTCGGCAGTTAACAGGGCGGCCAGTTCTGCCATGTTTTCACGGATCAGCTGCTGGTACTTCAAGAAAATACGAGCACGCGCACCGATAGGGGTTTTGCGCCAGGTTTTAAAGGCTTTCTTAGCGCTGGCAACGGCCGCCTGAATTTCTTCGGCAGTGGCAAAAGGAACTTTAGCTAACACTTCTTGCGTGGCGGGGTTGATCACATCACGCCATTGCTCAGTTTTGGATTCAACAAACTGACCATCGATAAGAAGTTTAATGGTTGGGACTTGAACAGCTGTCATATCGGTACGCCTCAGTATGAAATTATTTTTGTGATTGAGTGACTAAGTGTGGTTTCATCCTAGCAGTGCATTTTTGCCTTCCACAACCCTGTTGTTTGCAGATATGCTCTGCAAAAATGCACGCTGATAATAAAAGCTGATTGAGGATGTTATGGATTGGGAACAGTTACGGTTTTTTTTAGAATTGGCGCGAGCAGGGCGCTTAGTGATTGCGGCGCGGCGCATGGATGTCGATCACACTACAGTGTCGCGTAAAGTGCAGGCGTTAGAAAAAAGTTTAGGGCGGCCATTATTTTTACGCGAGCATGAAGGCTATAAACTGACCGAGGCAGGGCGTGCCTTACTGCCTCAGGTGGAAGCCATGGAAAGTGCCTTTGTCGGGATTTCAGATTCTTTACCTAATCTCGGCGAGCAATTGTCTGGGCATGTGCGTATTGGTGCGACCGAAGGCTATAGCACCTTGCTGCTGGCTGAGCATCTAGCCGAGTTGGGGCAGCGTTTTGCGCATTTAAAAGTGGATTTGTTAGCCTTACCGCGTGCTGTGCAGTTATCGCGCAACGAAGCGGATATTGTGATTACCCTTGAACGGCCCGAACGTGGGCCTTTTATCATCACACGCCTCACCGATTATGCTTTGCACCTGTACGGTAGTGTTGATTACTTAGCCCAGCATCCAGCGATTACTGAGCGCGAGCAGCTCCGCGAACATCGTTTTGTCAGTTATGTGGATGATTTATTATTCAGTAAAGAACTGATGTTTCTTGATGAGTTGGTCAAGCCCAGTAGCGCCAATTTACGCAGTACCAGTATTTTAGCTCAGCAACAAGCGGTGGCCGCAGGTGCGGGCTTGGCTATTTTGCCGGCCTTTGCCGCACGTAATGAACCACGCTTACGTCGCGTGTTGGCCAACGATGTGAGTTTTACTCGTACCTTTTGGATGTTGATGCCCATTGAGCTGAAAGATATTGCGCGCATGCGCACCGTTTGGAATTTTTTGCGTGAGCAAGCGGCCACCCAGCAGTCAGTGCTATTGCCGCCCGCTCTGCACAAGGAGGAGACCTAATATGCGCACGCCGCGCTCGGGAACAGTATCAGCGGTGATGGTGCGCGAAGCGCTGTACGCACCTCTGCAACAAGGCTGGACGCTGGATCAATTATTAAACGGTACGCCCTTTGACGCAGGGGTGATGGATCACACTGCGCCACGTGTACCGGTGAAGCACTATGCGCGCTTTTGGCGGCGTGTGCGTCGCACCATCCAAGATGAGTTTTTTCTAATGGATCAGCGCACTATGCGCCCTGGCAGTTTTGCCTTTATGTGCAGTATGGCGGCACAGCAGCCCACTGTGGGCCAAGGTTTGGACGTGGCTTTGCAGTTTCTCGCGCTGATCTTTGCCGATAAGCGCGCGGTGCTGCGTACCCAGCAAAGTATGGCGGCTGTGGTGTTGCGTGAAGAAAGTGTTGAGCCAGCACGGGCCTTTACCTATTTTACGTTTTGGATGTATGTGCATGGTTTGACCTGTTGGTTAGCCAATCAACGCGTGCCACTGTTGTCGGTGGATTTACGTTGTTCAGAGCCTGATTTTATTGATGACTATCGGGTGATGTTTTCCGGCAACTTACGCTTCGATTGTCGACAATCACAAATACTTTTTTCGGCGGATATTCTCAATGCGCCGATTAAGCGCACAGCGCAAGATTTGCAGCGCTTTTTACGTCATGCGCCGAATAACATCATGGTCAAGTACCGTGATGAACAGAGTTTGACCAGCCAGATTCGTCGCACGCTGCTCAACAGTGATCCCAAACACTGGCCCGATGCGGTGGATTTAGCCACTGATTTATGTATGTCAGTCTCCACCTTGCAGCGTCGTTTAAACCAAGAAGGTCAAAGTTATCAGAGGCTTAAAGATGCGGTGCGCAGTGCGCTGGCGGTTAAATGGCTGGCCGATGAACATTATACTTTTGTCGATATCGCCAGCGCTTTAGGCTTCGCTGACGTGAGCACCTTTTACAAGGCGTTTCGCAAGTGGACCGGCACGCAGCCCAGTCATTACCGTTCAATTTTGCTCGATAAAAACAAATGATTGGCAAAAACGTTCAAACAGTTTGAAGGATTTGGCTATTGCTTATGCAGCGGACTGGGGCTGACTATCGAAGCGTGTACCTTGCAATGTCAACAATAATAAAAGTTGGAGCGTGCCATGAACTTAGTAAAAAAAGACTATTTCCAAGCCTCAAAAGAGTTTGATTTTGAGGCCACAGTCAGCAATGCCATTAGCGGAAGTTTTGCTGCGATGAACGCCTGTTATGAGTGCTGTGATCGGCATGCTGATGGAGACGCTCTGGCCTTAATTCAAGAAAATGCCGATGGCAGTACCAGTCGCCACAGCTATGCTGAGTTACGTGATCAGTCCGCACAATTTGCCCATTACTTGCGCCAACAAGGCGTTCAAGCCGGTGATGTGGTGGCCGGTTTATTACCGCGTGGGCATGCATTAATTGTCACTATTTTAGGCACTTGGCGTCTTGGAGCGATCTATCAGCCCCTGTTTACCGCCTTTGGTCCCAAAGCCATCGAGCACCGTCTGCAGAACTCCGCTGCTAAACTGGTGGTCAGTGATGCAGACAATCGCAGTAAGCTGATTGATGTGGCGCAGTGTCCGCCAGTGATGACAGTGACTGATGCGCAAGGCGCGGGGTTAGAGCCAGGCGATTGCGACTTTTGGCCTGCATTAGCTGATTTATCGACAGATTTCGCCCCAGTAATGCGCAGTGGCGATGACCCGTTTTTATTGATGTTTACTTCAGGCACGACTGGCTTAGCTAAGCCATTAGCAGTGCCTTTGCGTGCGATTGTAGCCTTCCAGCGTTATATGATTGATGCGGTAGGTTTGCGTGCTGAGGATTCCTTCTGGAACGTGGCTGACCCGGGTTGGGCCTATGGTTTGTATTTTGGTATCACCGGTCCAATGTCCATGGGCTTGCCGGTATTATCGGTGGCCGGCTTATTTAATCTTGACCGCTGCTTAGAGATTGCGAAGAAATACAAGGTGAATAACTTGGCTGGCGCACCGACAGTGTTTCGTATGTTGATTGCTGCTGGGGCTAAAGTGGCCGATCAATGGAAAGGTCAGTTGCGCGTGGTCAGCAGTGCCGGTGAGCCGCTCAATCCAGAGGTGATTCGTTGGTTTAAAGAGCATTTAGATGTGGCGATCAATGACCATTACGGCCAAACCGAAATGGGCATGGTGTTGTGTAATCACCATAACTTAGAGCATCCGATGCATATGGGCGCAGCCGGTTATGCCTCGCCAGGGCATCGTGTAGTGGTTTTGGATGAAAATTTCAATGAGTTACATCCAGGTGTGCCGGGTATTTTGTCAGTTGATACTAAACAATCCCCCATGTTTTGGTTTAACGGTTACAAAGACATGCCCACTACTGCATTTCAAGGCCGTTATTATTTAAGTGGCGATACTGCAGAGCTTAATGTCGATGGCAGTATCAGCTTTGTTGGCCGTTCTGATGATGTGATTACCACCTCAGGCTATCGCGTCGGACCCTTTGATGTGGAAAGCGCCTTGCTGGAGCACCCTGCAGTGATTGAAGCGGCGGTAGTCGGTAAGCCCGATGCGCAGCGTACGGAAATTATTAAAGCCTTTGTGATTTTGCAGGAGGGCTATGAGGGTACCCCTGAGCTAGCGGAAGAATTGCGCCTGCATGTGCGTCATCGCTTGGCCGCGCATGCCTATCCACGTGAAATCGAGTTCCCCAATGATCTGCCGAAAACGCCTAGCGGCAAAGTGCAGCGCTTTATTTTGCGGATCAATGAAATCAATAAATACAATGAAGAGCAAGACGCTAAACAAGCAGTCTGCTAATTTTAAGGATCGACTATGCGTGTAGCAGAACATACATTTGTTATTACCGGTGGCGCCTCAGGCTTGGGCGCTGCCACTGCCCAGCACCTAGTAACGCAGGGCGCCTCGGTGGTGTTGTTGGATATCAATCAGCAGGCGGTGCTGGCCCAAGCACAGCAGTTGGGTGAACATGCGCTGGGTTTGGTCTGTGATATTTGTGATAGCAGTCAAGTTGAGCAGGCTTTGGCCGCGGCGACTGAGCGTTTTGGCGCGCTGCATGGCTTAATCAACTGTGCTGGAATTGTCGGTGCACAACGTATTTTAGGGCGCAAAGGTCCACATGACTTAGCCGATTTCTCTCGAGTATTACAGATTAATGTGATTGGCAGTTTTAATATGCTGCGCCTAAGCGCACAAATTATGGCCAATAATCCAGTCAACGAGCAAGGCGAGCGCGGGGTGATTATCAATACCGCATCCGTGGCTGCCTACGATGGTCAATTGGGTCAAGCGGCTTATGCGGCCTCTAAAGGCGCGATTGTCAGTCTGACCTTACCGGCGGCGCGGGAATTGGCCAATTTCGGAATTCGAGTGATGACCATTGCTCCTGGTGTGTTTGAAACGCCAATGATGGCGGGGATGACCGATGAAGTGCGGGCCAGTTTGTGTGCCGATGTGCCCTTTCCACCGCGTTTAGGTAAGCCTGAGGAGTATGCCGCGTTAGCCCAGCATATTATTGAAAATAGCATGCTCAATGGTGAAGTAATTCGCCTGGATGGTGCCTTACGTATGGGAGTTAAGTAGCATGAATAAGCAGGATCCTGTAGTGATTGTCAGTATGGCGCGCACGCCCTTGGGTGGTTTTCAGGGCGCTTTGCAGCATGTTACGGCAACTGAACTGGGCGCTACTGCGATTCGCGCAGCGGTCGCACGGGCGCAGTTGGCACCTGAGGCGGTGCAAGAGGTTATCTTTGGTTGTGTGCTGCCCGCCGGTTTAGGCCAAGCCCCGGCACGGCAAGCGGCGCTCGGTGCCGGCTTGGCTGAAAGCACTGTGTGTAGCACGGTGAATAAAATGTGCGGGTCGGGTATGCAGACAGTCATCATGGCCCATGATGCGCTGCTGGCTGGCTCAGTGGATGTGGTGGTGGCCGGCGGTATGGAGAGCATGTCCAATGCGCCATACTTGCTGGATAAAGCCCGTGCTGGTTATCGCATGGGCCACGGCAAAGTGATTGACCATATGTTTATGGACGGCCTTGAAGATGCCTACGACAAAGGCCGTTTGATGGGCTCTTTTGCTGAGGACAGCGCGCAGGCCTTTGGTTTTAGCCGTGAGCAGCAAGATGATTTTGCTGAGCAATCGCTCAAGCGTGCCCAGCAAGCAATCAGTAATGGCTGTTTTGTTGAAGAAATCGTGCCGGTTGAAGTATTGAATCGTAAGGGGAGTGTAACCGTCAGTGACGATGAGCAGCCGCCCAAAGCGGATTTAAACAAAATTCGTCAATTACGTCCTGCCTTTAGTAAGGATGGTACGGTAACAGCGGCCAACTCCAGTTCTATTTCCGATGGTGCCGCAGCGTTGGTGTTGATGCGTCACAGCGAAGCGCAGCGACGTGGCTTAATCCCCGTGGCAGCGATTCGTGGCCACAGTGCTTATGCTGCCGCGCCCCATTTATTTACCACCGCACCGGTTGGCGCGATCAATAAACTGCTGACGCGCAGCGGTTGGGATCTGGATCAGGTGGATCTGTTTGAGATTAATGAAGCCTTTGCGGTGGTCACCATGATTGCCATGCGTGAACTCGGCTTGCCAGCTGATAAAGTCAATGTGCATGGTGGGGCCTGTGCCTTAGGTCATCCAATTGGTGGCTCAGGCGCGCGGATTATAGTGACGCTGTTAGCCGCGCTTAAACAAAGGCAGCAGCGCTTTGGTGTGGCGGCGATTTGCATCGGTGGCGGTGAAGCCACTGCGATTGCGCTTGAAATACTCGACTAATACCCATATTTTCAATGGGGCAGCGCGCTTGCCCCATTGATTGCAGAGGAATTTAATGTATGACACATGCCGTAGAAAAATATCAGAAAGCTCAGCACCTTCAATTAACCGACAAGTTAGTTGTGGAAATGCGCGGGCATACCGCCTTATTAACCCTCAATAACCCATCGGCCAATACTTGGGATGCGGATATGCTGTTGGGGGTGAAGCAGTTGATTGAGCACCTCAATGAGGATAAAGATATCTATGCCTTGGTGATTACCGGTGCGGGCGATAAGTTTTTCAGCGCCGGTGCCGATTTAAAGCTATTTGCCAGTGGTGATAAAGCCATGGCAAGAACCATGGCCCGTCGTTTTGGTGAGGCTTTTGAAACACTGAGCAATTACCGTGGCGTGACCATTGCCGCGATTAATGGCTATGCCATGGGTGGTGGCCTAGAGTGCGCTTTGGCCTGTGATATTCGTATTGCTGAAGAGCAAGCGCAAATGGCCTTGCCGGAAGCTACAGTGGGCTTACTACCCTGCGCTGGGGGTACGCAAAAATTATCTTGGATGGTTGGCGAAGGTTGGGCTAAGCGCATGATTTTATGCGGTGAGCGTATTGATGCGCGCACAGCTGAGCGTATTGGTCTGGTGGAGGAGGTGGTGGGCAAAGGTGAGGCGTTACGCGCAGCCTTAGCCTTGGCCGATAAAGTGGCTCAGCAAAGTCCCGTATCAGTGCGTACGCTGAAGCCTTTAATCCAAGGCGCACGTACGCAAGCGCCAGATCATTGGTTGCCGGCTGAGCGTGAAGCTTTTGTTGATTTGTTTGATGCGCAAGACACCACTGAAGGGGTTAGTGCGTTTTTAGAAAAGCGCAAACCTCAGTGGAAAAACTGCTAAGCCCGTAAGCGCCTGAAATACACCGCAAGTGTCATTGTGCATTGATATGTACAATGGTGGTTGCGGTTTTTTTATGGGTAATATCTAAAGGAGGGGGAGTGATCTGGAGACCGTTTAGATTGGCCGCAGTGCATGTCGCAACTGCGGCCAACTCGAGGATTTAACCTTGTGACAACAGCTGGCGCAGCTCAATAATTGCAGCGTTAGCGCGAGAAATATAGTTGGCCATGACTAAGGAGTGGTTGGCTAAGATGCCGTAACCATCACCATTAAGAATCATTGGACTCCATAAAGGTTCTTGCGCCGCCTCTAATTCGCGAATAATTTGTCGAACGCTAATAGTGGCATTCTTTTTCGCTAGTACATCAGCAAAGTCGATTTCAATCGCACGTAAAAAGTGCGATAACGCCCAAGCTTGGCCACGCGCCTCATAGAAGACATTGTCGATTTGTAGCCAAGGTGTTTTGACTGTCTCTTCATAGGCATCTTTGCCATTTTGAGCTGCTATGACAGCACTGACCGGTGCGCTACCTTCTTGGCTCGAACTGATCTCTTTATCGATCTCAATATTTAAACGTGCTTTACCCACACTGGCGGACAGACGTTGTGACAATGAGCCTAAGCGAGTGGCTACATCACCCAGCCAGTTATTCAGATTATCGGCACGTGTATAAAACTGAGTATTGGTTTTTTCTGAGTCGCTGAGTCGCTTTAAATAACGATCCAGTGATTTGATCGCTAAGCGATACTCATCTTCTGTGGCTGGCAGCACCCAGCTTTTATTATCGAAGTTAAAGCGTGGTTCAGCTTTAGCCAAATCAGCATCTTCGGTTGATTGCGATTGTGAGCGTGCAAAGTCTTTACGTAAGGCGCGTGATAAGTCGCGGACCTGAATCAGTACGCCATATTCCCATGAGGGCATATTATCGAGCCAGAGGCCGGGCGGAGTGATGTCATTGGTTAAGTAACCACCGGGTTTATCCAGCATGGTGCTGGCCACCTGTTTAAGGGTTTCTACAGTGGTATAACCGGTAACAATAGGGTGCTGGGCTTTTTCTGCCGATTGCTGCGTGTGTTCTTGCACAGAGAAAAGGTCAGGTTCTTGACTCCAATACCAGCCAATACAGATGGTTACCAGTAGATAAATGGCGATCAGTGAGACAATGGTGCGACTGAACCAGATACCACCTAGGTAACTTTTAACATCATCAACAGAGTCATTGACTTGGTCACGAGCGTCTCGTGTACGTTTTTTCCAGTTGAGCATGCGTGAGCCCTTTTGTTATGCGTTGTTAGCAGTCTATAAAATGCTGCTGTGTAGCGGCAGTGTACTATAAAGCATAGTCTGCACTACAGCGCTTGATCAGCGCTGTAGTGCTTATTCAGCCTGGCGTAGCCGTCAATATGCTTTGCTTGCGGCCTTGCGTACACTGTTGAGCAGTGCGTCATTAGGGTAACCATCGGCCGGTAAACCTTGTACTTGTTGGAAGCTGCGTACTGCTTGGCGTGAGTTCACCCCAATAATTCCGTCTGGATTACCGCTGCTAAAACCCAATTGGTTAAGCAATGTTTGCAGTTCAATACGTTCTTGGCGACTGAGCATGCGCTCATGTTTGGGCCATGCGGCTGGCGCACGATAGTCGCCCTCTAAAGCATTGGAGAGTAAGCCGATGGCTAAGGCATAGGATGTTGAGTTGTTGTATTTTAAAATGCTGCGAAAGTTATCCAGCAACAGATAAGCCGGACCCTGATGGCCACTGGGTAAAAAGAGTGTGGTGGGTTGTTGTTCTAAGTTTTGGCCATTGGCTGTATCGCTGCGTAAGGTCACGCCTAAAGCACGCCACTGACTGAGGCTTTTAGTTTGCACGCCATCGGCGAGGGCATAATTGAAGCCGCGCGTAGGTAGCTGCACTTCAAGTCCCCATGGTTGGCCATGCTGCCAGCCAGATAAACTTAAATAGTTGGCTGCAGAGGCGAGGGCGTCAGCGCTGGAATTCCAAATATCACGACGACCATCAGCATCAAAATCAACGGCGTACTGACGGTATGTGGTTGGCATAAATTGTGTCTGTCCCATCGCACCAGCCCATGAGCCGAGCATGCCGCTGGGGATGATATCGCCTTCTTGGAGGATATGCAGTGCGGCGAGTAATTGGCTGCGCCAAAAGTCGCTGCGTCGGCCTTGATAGGCCAATGTTGCCAGCGAGCGGATCACATTTTTACTGCCGATTTGACGGCCAAAGCTGCTTTCCATGCCCCAGACTGCGACCAAAATACTCGGTTCAACAGGGTAGCGTGCTTCAATGGCTTGTAGGGTTTTGGCATGCTCGACAAGCAGTGCTTTGCCGCGCGCCACGCGCCAGGATGAAACTGCACTGTCTAAATATTCCCAGACTGGACGGCTAAATTCGGGCTGGCTTTGATCCGCGGCAATGACTTGTGGGTCTGGGCTGAATCCGGCAAACGCCTGCTCAAATAATAAGGGTGCGATGCCTTGGCTAATGGCTTCCATACGCAAGTCGGCGCGCCACTGGGCCAGGCTGGGTACGGCGGTTAAAGGTGTATTGCTGGCTGTTGCGGTGCTTGAGACGCTGGGGAGGGCCAGTGGCGCAAGGGTATTGGCACTGACTTGGCTGCTAAGCAGGCCGGCCATAATCAAAATAAAAAAAGATGATAAGCGCTCAAGCATAGGTAATCTCAATAGGTATCAGTACTCAACGTTAACATGCTGAGTGGTATTGTAAATTCAGTCATTTGAAGTATAGAACAGTTAATAGAGCATATTAAGCAGCTAGAAAAATAAAAGCCTCTGGGCTGTTACACCGAGAGGCTTTTTGGTTGCGGCGGTAGCTGCCTTTTCCTTTCTTAGCTTGCTCTTGGCGGCTACGAAATAGCGGCTGGGCAACGATGGATTTGGCTTTATTGGTGCGCTTATTGACGCGCTGGCTCATGGCGAACTCCTAACGAGCAAAGGCTCGTGGTGGTGGGTTGAGACTGCCTATCGATGCACTAGCACGCAGTCTACTGCATCGATGTTACTGATCAGACCGACTGCATTTAAAAAAGTGCAGTCGCTGCTGAAAAATATCTGCTTTAGGCTAAGCGTTTGTAGCGTACACGCTTAGGCTGCGCTGCAGCATCGCCCAGACGTTTTTTACGATCGGCTTCATAGTCAGTGTAGTTGCCTTCAAAGAATACCACGCTGGAGTCATCTTCATAGGACAGAATATGTGTGGCAATACGATCCAAGAACCAACGATCGTGCGAGATCACAATGGCAGAACCTGGGAAGTCCAGCAGGGCTTCTTCCAGCGCGCGTAAGGTTTCCACATCGAGGTCGTTGGACGGCTCATCGAGCAGCAAGACGTTGGCACCTTGTTTAAGGGTGAGCGCCAAGTGCAAGCGACCGCGCTCACCACCGGAGAGGTCTTTAACAAATTTTTGTTGGTCTGCGCCTTTAAAGTTAAAGCGGCCCACATAACCACGCGATGGCACTTCATAGTTACCGACTTTGATCATGTCGTAACCGTCAGAGATTTGCTCCCAAACGGTTTTTGAACCATCAAGGCTGTCGCGTTGCTGATCAACACTGGCCAGCTTGACCGTTTCGCCAATAATGATTTCACCCGAATCGGGCTGCTCTTTACCCATAATCATACGAAATAGGGTTGATTTACCGGCACCGTTACCGCCGATCACGCCAACAATCGCACCTTTTGGCAAGGTAAAGGATAAGTTGTCAATCAGTACGCGCTCACCGTAGGCTTTGCTGACACCATTGACTTCAATCACTTGATCGCCTAAACGCTCGCCCGCGGGGATATAAATCTCATTGGTTTCGCTGCGTTTTTGGAATTCTTGCGACTGCATTTCTTCAAAGCGCGATAAGCGTGCTTTAGATTTTGCTTGGCGACCTTTGGCGCCTTGGCGTACCCACTCCAACTCTGCTTTCATCGCCTTGTTGTGTGAGGACTCTTGCTTAGCTTCTTGGCTTAAACGGGCAGATTTAGCTTCCAGCCACTGCGAGTAATTGCCTTCAAAAGGAATACCTTGGCCGCGGTCCAGCTCAAGAATCCAGCCAGCAACGTTATCGAGGAAGTAACGGTCGTGGGTAATGGCGACGACAGTGCCAGTGAAATCATGCAAGAAACGCTCAAGCCATGCCACAGAGTCGGCATCCAAGTGGTTGGTTGGCTCATCGAGTAACAGCATATCGGGCGCTGATAGCAGTAAGCGGCACAAGGCAACACGGCGTTTTTCACCACCAGATAAATGCTCGATTTTCGCATCCCACGCTGGTAGGCGTAGGGCATCCGCCGCGACTTCCAGTTGGCGTTCAATGTTGTGGCCATCACTGGCTTGCAGAATCGCTTCCAGTTTGGCTTGTTCCGTGGCCAGTGCATCAAAGTCGGCATCAGGTTCGGCGTAGGCGGCATACACTTCATCTAAACGAGACTGTGCGGCTTTAACTTCGCCCAATGCTTCTTCAACGATCTCACGGACAGTTTTTTGTGGATCCAGTTGTGGCTCTTGCGGTAAGTAACCGATATTTAAGCCCGGCATTGGACGTGCTTCACCGTTAAATTCGGTATCAACACCGGCCATAATGCGCAGTAAAGTGGATTTTCCTGAACCGTTTAAGCCGAGCACACCAATTTTAGCGCCGGGAAAAAAGGATAGAGAAATATCTTTTAGAATTTCGCGTTTAGGCGGCACAACTTTGCCGAGACGGTGCATAGTGAAAACATACTGAGACATGAGCGACCTAACTAGTTAGTGGGTAAGTGATTGGCCTTGCGTCTGTTACAAAAAAGACCTGCCATAAAGTGGATAGATTGTAGCGTTTTGCCGAATATTAAACAGTAGTGCGCAAACCTGTCCCTAAATTTGCGCTAGAAACTCAAAAATAAGCAAAATCAGAATATTTTTATTTACTATAGGTAACTGACTCGAAAACAGCATTAAAGCTTGAGACGCGCCGCGCTCGTTTCGTGGCAAGCGTAGCCATGGATGACGCAGCGCCCGCATCGGCTCAGAAAGACCCGCTGAGGGAAGAACGATACTAGCGCGGTGAGTCATACGGGACATACTGCTGGCAGCTTTTGATTTTCGTGCAAACTCACGTGTGTGCAATGCCGTCGAGGACGGTGATTTGCTGTCATAAATCCTGCGTGAGTAAGACTTATTGTCAGAGTGATAGCCTTTCATGTGCTATGAACGTTTAGATAATGTAGAATCCGCTCTTATCTATTTTATTAGCCTTGTTGATTCCATGAGGACCGCTATGTTCAGCCGTGATTTGACTATTGCCCGATATGACGCCGAACTTTTTGATGCGATGGAGAAAGAAGCCCAGCGCCAAGAAGAGCACATTGAGCTGATTGCATCTGAAAACTACACCAGCCCTGCGGTAATGGAGGCACAAGGTTCTGTGCTGACCAATAAATACGCTGAAGGCTATCCAGGAAAGCGCTACTACGGTGGTTGTGAGTACGTTGATATTATCGAACAGTTGGCGATTGATCGCGCGAAAGAATTGTTTGGTGCTGATTACGCGAACGTGCAACCGCACGCCGGTTCACAGGCTAACTCTGCGGTGTACTTAGCTTTACTGGAAGGTGGCGACACTATTCTAGGTATGAGCTTGGCGCACGGTGGCCACTTGACTCACGGTGCTAGCGTCAGCTCCTCAGGTAAACTGTACAATGCGATTCAGTACGGGATTAACGAAGCGGGCTTGATTGACTACGACGAAGTTGAGCGTTTGGCTGTAGAGCACAAACCAAAAATGATCGTTGCCGGTTTCTCAGCCTACTCACAAGTGTTAGATTTTCCACGTTTTCGTGAAATTGCTGACAAAGTGGGTGCTTACCTCTTTGTTGATATGGCTCACGTGGCGGGTTTGGTTGCTGCAGGTGTTTACCCCAACCCAGTGCCTTACGCTGACGTTGTGACCACCACGACGCACAAAACCTTACGTGGTCCACGTGGCGGTTTGATTCTTGCGCGTGCCAACGAAGCCATTGAGAAAAAACTCAACTCTGCAGTGTTCCCAGGTACTCAAGGTGGTCCACTGGAGCACGTGATTGCTGGTAAAGCAATTTGCTTTAAAGAAGCACTGCAGCCTGAGTTTAAGGTGTACCAGACGCAAGTGATCAAAAATGCACAAACCATGGCCAATGTCTTTATTGAGCGTGGCTTTGATGTGGTGTCAGGCGGTACCTTTAACCACCTGTTCCTAGTGTCACTGATCAAGCAAGAAATCACCGGTAAAGATGCTGACGCAGCATTGGGCGAAGCCTTTATTACCGTGAACAAAAACTCTGTACCCAACGATCCCCGTTCACCGTTTGTGACTTCAGGTCTGCGTATTGGTACACCAGCAGTCACTACGCGCGGCTTTAAAGAGGCTGAGTGTGCTGAGTTGGCCGGTTGGATTTGCGATATCCTCGATAACATGGGTGATACCTCTGTTATCGATGCAGTTCGCGAGAAAGTAAAAGCAGTGTGCGCGAAGCACCCTGTTTACGGTAACTGAGTCATCGCTTGAATAGAAAACCCAGCTTCGGTTGGGTTTTTTTATGCCTGTTTGATCTGCCGGTGGCTCTATGTATGAGTGCAAAGCAGAGCAGAGTTTGCGCAGTGATGTGTGTGGATATAAAAGCGACAGCGGCGCTGGATAGTGCATGGTAAGAGTAGAAAATAAATAAATTAGCAGAAAACCTTTGCATTGAATGCTAATCTTTCGCATTATTGTTGCCTGAATTTGATGATAATCAACTCTGCTCTAACTCCTTAAGGATATCTTTCAATGCGTGGTTTTTCTTTTGCTCATATCAGCGTGCTGGCTTTAGCTATTAATCTGGCGGCTTGCGGCGATAGTGAGTCAACCCCTGTTGCCGCACCTAGCGCCGCACCAGTGGCTGCAACTGTTACAGCAGTACCAGCAACGCCTGCTGCCGATGTGCAGGCCGTGAGCCGTGAGCAAGTGATCAACCATTACGCTGAGATTGCCCATGCAACGTTTGCCGACGCTCTGACGACCGCGCAGGCTTTGCAACAGGCGGTTAAGGCGTTCTTGGCGGCACCCAGTGCCGACACTCAACACGCGGCAAAAGAAGCTTGGTTAGCCGCGCGCGTACCCTATATGCAATCTGAAGTATTCCGCTTTGGTAACGCTTTAGTGGATGAGTGGGAAGGGCAGGTCAATGCATGGCCGCTCGATGAAGGCTTAATTGATTACGTCGATGGTGATTATCAGTATGCCTTAGGCAATGACGGTGCCACAGCGAATATTATTGCCAATCACAGTATTCAAATAGGTGAAGAAAAAATTGATGTCAGCGAGTTAACCGCTGAACTACTGGCTGGATTGAATGAGCTTGGTGGCTCTGAAGCCAACGTGGCTACGGGTTATCATGCCATTGAATTCCTCTTGTGGGGCCAAGACCTCAATGGTACTCAACCGGGTGCTGGTGAGCGGTCATATACCGATTATTTAACCGATACGAATTGCACTGGTGGCAACTGTGAGCGCCGTGGTCAATATCTAAAAGTAGTGACGGAATTGTTAGTTGATGATTTAACTGCAATGACCGCACAGTGGGCTGCTGATAACCCAGAAAACTACCGTGCCGAGTTGCAAGCAGAAAGCACTGAGCAAGGTTTGCGTAAAGCTTTTTTTGGTATGGGTAGCTTAAGCTTAGGTGAGTTGGCGGGCGAGCGGATGAAAGTGGCTTTAGAAGCCAGCTCAACTGAAGATGAGCATGACTGCTTCAGTGATAACACCCACAATTCGCATTTTTACAATGCCAAAGGTGTGCGTAATGTTTACCTAGGTGAGTATAAAAAAGTAGATGGTAGTGTGTTGACTGGGCCGAGCATTGCGCAATTGGTTCAGTCTGGCGATGCTGGCGCTGATCAGTTACTGCAAGAGACGTTAGCTGCCACAGAAAAAAGCTTGCAGGTGATGGTTGATGCAGCTGAAAATGGCATGGCGTTTGATCAGATGATTGATCCTGAGAACACTCAAGGTCAGCAAATTGTGCGCGCTGCGATTGCCGCTTTAGTTGAGCAAACCACTGCGATCGAGCAAGCGGCTTTGGCCCTAGGTATTACTGAGCTGAATCCAGATACTGCTGATCACGCGTTTTAAACTGCAGATGCAGATCACTGCTCGTGCTTACTTTAAGCCGTTGTAGCACTGCTAAGATTGACCAATACTGAATGCCGACGTCTGTCGGCGTTCTTATTTCTATAGCTGTTTTTAGGTTGTTGGCATGAACGTTTTTGTATCGATATGTTTGCTCAGTTTAACTGGCTTAGGCCTAGCACACGCAGCGACAGATCTGAGAGCCTTTGATCCGCAAGAGCGCTTTTCTGGTGGCAGTACAACCGTCAATAAATTTGATGCGAATGCTTTTTCTTTGCCGTCGGCTAATTTAGCGCCGACCCGGCGTTTAGACTTTAGCGTGGGTAATAGTTTCTTCCGTAGTCCATGGGTTATTGCGCCGGCAACGACCACCTCGCGCGATGGCTTGGGGCCACTGTTTAATACCAATGCCTGCCAAAACTGTCATATCAAAGATGGCCGCGGCCATCCGCCTGGACCTGATGCTGTCAATGCAGTGTCGATGTTAGTGCGTTTATCCGTTCCAAGTAGCGTTGCCGACAAGGCGCTGTTGGCAAAAAAAGGTATTGTCCCTGAGCCGACTTATGGCGGACAGTTACAAGATATGGCGGTGCCTGGTATCGCCCCCGAAGGTCGAGTACGTGTGACTTATACCCCGTTGCCGGTGACCTTTGCCGATGGTAGCGTGATTGAGCTGCAGCAACCGAATTTGCAAATTACGGATTTGGGCTATGGCCCGCTGCATGCTGATGTATTAATGTCTGCGCGGATTGCTCCGCCGATGATTGGTTTGGGTTTGCTTGAGGCCATTACGGAGCAGGCTATCTTAGCTAATGAAGATCCTGATGATCGTAATGCGGATGGTATTCGTGGCCGTGCCAACCGAGTGTGGTCGCATGAGGCGCAAGCGCTACAAGTTGGGCGTTTTGGCTGGAAAGCGGGGCAACCGAGTCTGCGTCAGCAAAATGCCGATGCCTTTTTTAATGATATGGGGCTGTCAACGCCTCTACTCTCGGGTACTGCTTGTACTGATCAGCAAGTGGATTGCTTAGCGGCACCGCAGGGTGGTACGCCTGAGGTGAATGAAAAAATTGAAGCACAGGTGCTGTTTTATTCGCGCAACTTAGCCGTACCGGCTCGGCGTAATGCGGACAGTCCTGAGGTGTTAAAAGGTAAGCAGTTGTTTCAGCAAGCCAATTGTCACCGCTGTCATACGCCGCGTTTTGTTACTGGCACAGAGGCGGCCGAGCCTGAGTTAGCTGGGCAGGTGATTTTCCCTTATAGCGATTTATTGCTGCATGACATGGGTGACGGTTTAGCTGATCAGCGCCCTGAGTTTCAGGCCAGTGGCCGCGATTGGCGGACGCCGCCATTATGGGGCATTGGTTTAACTGAAGTCGTCAGTGGCCATACGCGCTTTTTACATGATGGCCGTGCGCGTAACCTATTGGAAGCGGTACTCTGGCATTCAGGTGAGGCAGAAGCGTCTAAGCAGCAGGTGTTAAATTTTTCACAATCTGATCGGCAAGCCCTCTTGGCTTTCCTGAACTCTCTTTAGGTGCTTCCTATGTTAAAAAAATTAGTCTATGCGTTGGCGGGTGTGAGTTTACTGGCCTGTTCTAGCAGTGATGATCCGTATCAGCAAAGCAGTGCGGCGCTGGGCGAGCAGGTGCTTTACCGTGCTCATCAGCAATGGCAGGCGAGTAATCAGCAGTTGGTCAACAGTGCCAAAGAGTTTTGTCAGGGCGAGCAAAACCTCGCACAAACCCGTGATGATTTTTTACAAGCACAGCACGCTTGGGCAGCATTGCAACCCTTATTGATTGGCCCGCTCAATGAGGGTAATCGAACCTGGCAGGTGCAGTTTTGGCCAGATAAGAAAAATCTCGTCGCGCGTCAAGTTAAACAGTTTTTAAAAGCCAATCCAGAGCCGACTCTTGCTGATCTACAGCGCGGCAGTGTCGTGGTGCAAGGTTTAAGTGCATATGAATACTTGGTTTTTGATCCTGAAATTGATTTGGCTGATGCCGCACAAAAACAGCGCTATTGTCCACTATTGCAACAAGTGGCCGTGCATCAGCAGCAGTTGGCTGATGATGTCGTCAGCCAGTGGCAGGGGCAGGACGGCATGCTGGCGCAATTAACCGATTTCCCTAATCAGCGTTATGCTGAGCCACTGGAAGCGTTAACGGCCATCTTACAAGCGCAGGTGATCAGTCTTGATGGTCTGAAGAAAAAGCTGGGTACACCATTAGGGCGCAGTGATAAAAATATTGCACAGCCCTATCAAGCACAGTCTTGGCGCAGTCAGGCCTCGTTAAGTAATTTGTCGGCTGAAATTGAGAGTGCTTTAGCCCTCTGGCAGGGTGTTGATACGCATTCTTTACGCAGCTTATTAGCAGCAGAGCATGCTGATTTAGTCAAACAAATTGATGCTGCATACTTGCAAGCGCAGCAAGAATTGGCCGCCTTTAAGCAGCCGTTGACGGCATTGTTGGCCGATGAGCAGCAGCGCCAAGCTTTATTTACCTTATATGACAGCTTTGATCGTTTGCACCGTTTGCATGAGAAAGAAGTGGCACGCGCCTTAGGTGTTCAACTGGGTTTTAATGCCCACGATGGTGATTGATGATGCAACGCCGCACCTTCTTAGCCGCCAGCTTGGCGGTCTTGGCCGGCACTGCCGTGCTGGGCTGGCGCTTGTGGCCGCAAGGCCGCCAGCCGTTACTGTTGTCGGCCCGCGATAATGCTGCCGGTGAGCACTTTGCTGTGGCCTATAGCTTATCCGGTGAGCAGCTGTTTGCGACACAGGTGACAGAGCGTTGTCATGATGTCTGTATGCATCCGTTTTTGCCTTTAGCGGTCTTTGTTGGTCGTCGGCCGTCCATTGAAAGCTATCTAATAGATCTGCAAACTGGGCAACTATTGCAAACCTTTAGCACGCCGAGCAATCGTCACTTTCAAGGCCATGCGGTATTTGATGCACGCGGTGAACGCTTGTATAGCACCGAAAATGATACCGATCAGCCTGGGCGTGGTGTGATTGGTGTCTGGCAATTGGACGCCACACAGCGTTTGCAGCGCGCTACCGAGTTGTCCAGTCATGGCGTGGGGCCGCATCAATTGCTGTGGCTGCCAGACGGTGAAACCTTAGTGGTGGCCAACGGTGGTATTCGTACCGAGTCGGGCAGCCGTGAAGAGCTCAATCTGGATGCTATGGAGCCCAGTCTTGTCTTGATGAACACGACAGGTGAATGTCTGAGCAAAGAAGAACTGGCTGACCCGATGAATAGTATTCGTCATTTAGCGGTGGCCAGTGATGGTACTGTGATTGCTGTGCAGCAATACCAAGGTGGCATGCAAGAGCGGATTGATTTGCTTGCGGTCAAACGCCCTGGGCAAGCCTTTGCGGTGTTTCCGGTTGCTGAACAGCAGCGCAGTAGTATGCAGCAATACGCGGCCAGTGTTGCCATTCATGCTGAGTTACGTTTAGTGGCAATGACCGCGCCGCGTGGCGGGAGGGTGTTTATTTGGGATTTAGACAGTGCAGAATTACGCTTGGATGCGCCTTTTCGCGACTGTGCCGGTGTTGCTGCGAGTGAACAAGGTTTTGTGGTGACCACTGGAGTTGGGCGTTGCCGTGCGTATGATTGTCGTGCTGCCACTATCCGCATGCAGCCGCTGAATCTGCCCGCAGGATTATGGGATAACCATGCGCTGCTGGTCTAGCTAAAACTGTACCGCTGAGCATCTTGGCTGCAGCGGTACAGTTATTGATTTACGGCAGTGTTGCGCTGCTATAGAAGGCTTGCAGTGCGGTGATCAAGTAGCTTAAATCTTTGCTACCTGCCAGCTCACGAATCGAATGCATGGCAAAAGTTGGCACACCAATATCAATGGTTTGAATACCCAGTTGACTGGCGGTAATCGGACCAATGGTGGAGCCGCAACCGAGGTCGCTGCGGGTGACAAAACTTTGCACCGGTACTTCGGCCTGTTGGCAGAGCAGCTTAAAGAAGCTCGAGGTTTCGCTAGTGGTGGCATAACGCTGGTTGGCGTTAACCTTGATCACTGGACCTTTGTTGAGTAGTGGGCCGTGGTTACTGTCATGTTTATCGGCGTAGTTGGGATGAATACCATGGGCGTTATCTGCAGAAATCAGCAGTGAGTGCTGAATGCAGCGGACAAAAGCCTCTTCCGAGCCCAGGATACGACGCAGCACTTGTTCTAGAAATGGACCATCGGCACCACAAGCAGAGTTAGAGCCTACTTCTTCGTGGTCAGTACAGACTAACACCTGGGTGTGTTGTGCGTCGCTGCTGAGCAGTGCTTGTAAACCGGCATAGCAGGACAATAAATTATCCAAACGCGCACCGGCGATAAAATCTTGCTTGAGACCAATCAATGCCGCCGGTTGACTATCGTAAAAGCACAACTCATAGTCCAGCACGTTGGCATCGTTAATGCCGTGCTCACGCTGCAGTTGCTCGGCGAGTAATGCGCGGAAGTCTTGGCTGTCGTCATCCTGCAATTGCGCCAAAATCGGTGGCAGTTCAGTTTGCGCGTTAATCGTCCAGCCATTATTGGCTTCACGGTGTAGGTGAATAGCTAGACTGGGAATGCTGGCAATCGCTTGTTTAAAATCCACTAAACGACTGTGCAATTGCTCGTTGTGTTTAAAGGTTACGCGCCCGGCCAGTGATAAATCACGGTCAAACCATGGGCCGAGTAATACGCCACCATAGACTTCCACGCCTAACTGCCAATAACCGTTACGCGACAATTCCGGTTGCGGCTTAACTTTTAAGCAAGGGCTGTCGGTGTGTGCGCCGACCATGCGAATACCTTGTTCGACAGGATCATCTTGGCCCAGTTGAATGGCAATAATAGAAGAGTCATTGCGGGTGATGTAGTAACGCCCCTGAGGTTGCAGTTGCCAGGTTTCACGCTCATCTAACGCTTGATAGCCTGCGGCTTGCAGCGCTTGGCACAGGCTTTGTGTGGCATGAAAAGGGCTCGGTGAGGCGTGTAAAAAATCCAATAAACCCTGACTGGGCGTGTTGACCATGATAACTCCGACAATTAAATCAATCGCAAAAGCTTAGCATTATTGGCTCGGCGAGGCGACTTGAGGCTGTATTGGGCGAATTAATGCGTATTTATAGGTGTTATCAATAATTAAGAGACGCTACCGATACCTACAGATCAGTCTCGTAGAGGGTGTTTAATCGGCCAAAGTTTAATCGGTGCGCCTGTCTCTGGCCATAATAACAACTGTTGCTGTTCGCTAAATTCCCAGCGCTGGATACCTGCTAAATAGGCTAAAAAGCGTTGTTCTTGCTCCATCAGTGCTGGTGCGCAGAGTTTGCGAGTTGTAGCAATATTATGCAGGGTCAACTGATTTTTATTGAGCTGGTACTCGGCAAACCAAGTGTTACAGCCGGCTAGACCTGAGGCACGCTGGCTATCAACCAGTGTTAAGGTCAGCATGCTATTGTCAATCAGCGGACGTTCGCCAATCCATTCGACTTGGTAGCTTTGTGAGTGGTGTAATGAGTGGCTGGGCTGGCTGGAGCATGCGCTGACAGTGGTGAGCGCGCAGGCGAGTAACAGGGTTTTCTTCATGCTGAGCTGATTCCGCAGAGTAATAAGGTGGCTATTTAAGCTTCAGACTGTTGGCAGTTGCGGCAGAGATGGCGCCCGTGACGGTTAATCCAGCCCAATTCCTGTAAACGTTGCTCTGCAGCGGGCTGTTTGGCGGCGTGACCTAGACTGGCATCGACAGCAAACTCTAATGCCAGCAAGCTACCACAGCCGTCGCATTGCACTTGCCATGTATGGATAGCCAGCTCTTTAAATGCAGGGCCTGTGGCCACCGCAGTCCATTGACCAGGTGGATTAATTAGATGGCGTACTTTACTTACCTGCAAACGCATGCTGAGTGATTTACTGCCCTTTAGGCTGACTTGCAAGGTATCGCCGACTTTAATCGAACCGCCTTGGCCGGTGACCTGATATTGACCGAGACTTAAAGCGCGGCATTCAGTCAAAGTGTGTTGCGGGTTAAGCAGGGTATAGCGAAAGTCGTGTTCGGCCATGCTGATCTCCAAATGATAAATAGATGCGGGTGGATTTATTCAATACCAAGCTTTTTTAAACGATAGCGTAGCGAACGAAAACTTAAGCCCAAGCGCTCTGCCGCAGCGGTGCGATTCCAGCGTGTTTCTTCAAGAGCCTGAGTAATCAGCTTGCGCTCAATGTCTTCTAGGTGCAATTCTAAGTTAACAACCTGCTCAGGCTCAGATTGCGCGAGCCCTGGCGCTGTTAAGGGTTGCGCTGCTGGTGCTGGCGGCTGTTCCTTCTGCTGGATTTGTATATCTTGTGCGTGAATAAACTCGCCTTCAGCCAGGGTGTAAGCGCGCTCCAGTATATTTTCCAGTTCGCGTACATTCCCAGAAAAGCTGTAGCCCTTCAGTTTATGTAAGGCTTCAGGATGAAAGCGCAGGCGCACAGCATCAGTATTTAAGCGTTTTAGAATAGACTCACTGAGTAGTTCAATGTCTTCAGGGCGCTCACGCAGCGGTGGCACGTTCAGTTCAATCACATTGAGGCGGTAATATAAATCTTGGCGGAAACGACCGGCGGCCACTTCATCGGCCAAGTTTTTGTGTGTGGCACTTAATATGCGCACATCAACCAAGTGTTCTTGCTGGCTTCCCACCGGGCGAATCGCCTTTTCTTGTAACGCACGAAGTAATTTAACTTGCATAGAGAGGGGTAAATCAGCCACTTCATCTAAAAACAAGGTGCCGCCGCGTGCCGCTTCGAATAAGCCGGGTTTATCTTCATTGGCGCCGGTGAAACTGCCTTTTTTATGGCCAAAAAACTCACTCTCCATCAGCTCTGCCGGAATCGCCCCGCAGTTGATCGGGATAAAGGGTTGTTTGGCGCGAGCGCCTTGTAGATGGATCTGGCGGGCGACGAGTTCTTTGCCGCTACCAGACTCGCCGCTGATATACACCGGTGCTTGGCTGCGTGCTAATTTGCTGATCTGCTCGCGCAGCTTATGCATCGGCACGGATTGTCCCAGTAATGGGCCTTCGGTGATGGCGGGCGGCATCTTTGTTACAGGTAGGCGCAAAGCGCTGCTGACCATCTCGCGCAAACGCACCAAGTCCACCGGCTTAGTAATAAAATCAAAGGCCCCAGCTTTGAGCGCTTGCGTTGCGGTGTCTACGCAGCCATAAGCGGTAATCATCGCGATCGGTGTATCGCTATAATTTTTTTGTACAAACTCAATAATATCCAAGCCGGTGCCGTCGGGCAGGCGCATATCGGTGAGGCATACATCAAAGCGTTCACGGGTCAGCCATTGATAGGCCTCTTTAACATTGCAGGCGCTGCGGGTGCGCAGGTTCATACGGCCAAGGGTGATTTCTAATAACTCTCGAATATCCGGCTCGTCATCAATGATCAAGGCAGTTTGTTGGCTCATTGTTTATGCGCTCAAGGTATGCGGGCGGGCAAAGGTTATCCGAAAACAACTGCCGCCGCCTTCGCGAGGAGTGAAATCGAGGCGCGCCTGATTGCTTTCACAGAGCTCACGGGAAATATATAAACCCAGCCCCGTACCTTTGTTTTCGGTGGTGAAAAATGGCTCAAAAAGGCTGTCGCGATCGTCAAGTGATACGCCTGGGCCATCATCGTGGACTTCCAAGGTGGGCAGTTGCGTTCTAGGGTGTCGATATAAATGTAGCCAAACTTGACTCTGCGGATTGAGTTTGCCGCTGTAACGTAGTGCGTTTTCTACCAGATTCATCAGGACTTGATCCAGTTGGTCTGGATCCATCGCTGTGTGTAAGTTGCGACCTTTGATGGTTAGATGCAGCAGTCTATTGGCTGCTGCATTGCTTTGAAACTCGCTGACAAAGGCCGTGAGCCAGGATGTTAAGTCAAGCAGTTGTGGTTCAGCTTGGCGTTGTCTGGATAATTGTAGGACATTTTCAATCACTGTGTTCATACGCCGCGATTGGTCTTGAATGATTTGCGTTAGGCGCTTATCGGCAGTATCGAGATGGGGGGATTCCTGCAGCAATTGCGCCGCATGGCTGATGGCACCGAGGGGGTTGCGAATTTCGTGTGCAATCCCTGCGGTTAAGCGCCCTAAAGACATTAATTTTAATTGCTGAGCTTGCTGGCTGAGCAGTGAGCTGTCTTCGAGGAAGATTAAACTTTGCAAATTGTTATTGTGTTGCAATGTGACAAACGTCGGCTGCAACTGCGCACCACCCGAGGTCGATTGAATCGGGTTGCTATGCAATGAAGGATTATTGCGCCATTGCTCAAAGAGGTTAATCAGGGCAGGGAAGTACGGGTCTAAGGTTTTACCGATCAGTGTGTCGCAGCCAATCATGCTGAGAGCGGCTTGATTGGCTTGTAAAACACGGTGCTGCGCATCCAGCACCAAAATACCCGTGTGGAGGCGCTGAATAATCAGTGCACTAAATTCTTCTAAATGAGCCACATCCCCAGCACGTTGCTCGGCGAGCGATTCGCTGACGCGCAAACGCCGGCTCAGCCCTTGGACAAAAAATGCAGCGGCAAAGCACAGAGTACCTAAAATACCAGCCTGCATATATTGGTTGCTGACCGCTGCATTAGAGATACTTAAATAAAAAGTGAGGTAAATAATCCCCGCGGAGGCAACGGCAGCAATGAAGATGCCAATGCGTCCGCGTAAGAGAATATTGGCTACGGCGACCGCGACAATAATAAGATTGCCTATGCCGCTGGGCACGCCGCCGGCGGCGTAGAACAATAGGCTGAGCTGTGCCACATCACATACAGCGAGGGTAAATATCGGCAGCAAGTGATCGGTGCGATGCATGCTGGCGATAGCAATGATATTGAGCGTTAAGTAGACCCAGCTGGCATAGCGGAACAGCTGAACATGAGCGATTTCGAGTAGCTGTCCATCTAAATCGCTGGAAATAAGCAGCACTAAGGCAAAGCCAATTAATAAGCGATAGAGATGGTAGAGGCGCAAGATGCGCTGCCCTTGTTGCCCTGAGACAGCGAGCAGGTTTTCAGTCACGGGCTTTGGGTCCGTGTTCGAGGTGCTCAGCACTGCAATACCATTGTTGGTTTTTTTGTATAGCGCGATCTTCTGGTAAGTGCAGATGACAATGCGCACAGCGCACCATGCTCTGGCTGACTGCAGGCTTAGCTGGCGGAGCGCTGCGGCTATTAAAGCGTCGCCACAACCACATGCCAAGGCCAATCATAATGCCCAGTAAAATTAAACGAGGTAAGCCCATTGGGTTGTTCCTTGATCTCGAAAACAGTGGATTAAAGGCGTTCAGTGTAACTGTTTTTTAGCGATAGCGTGCCATCCTTGGCGGGCTGTATCGTGATTTAAGTGCGCTGTGGCTCAGCGTTAATCCGCTGGCCTAAGGCGCGCACATCGGAGCCGCTAGGCGCTTGGTAGACGCGCAAGTTGAACTCAGGGGCAATCGCCAGTAGATGGTCAAAAATATCCGACTGAATACCTTCGTATTCTGTCCAAGCAGTGGTGTTGGTAAAACAGTAGATTTCCAGTGGTAAACCTTCAGAGGTTGGGCTGAGCTGGCGTACCATTAAGGTCATGCCGCGCTGATGGATGCCGGGGTGGTTGCGAATATAGAAATCAACGTAAGCCCGGAATGTTCCAATGTTGGTGAGCTTGCGTGAGTCAATACTATCGCCCTCATTGGACTGGATATGTTCTTTATTCCATTGGTTGAGTTCGCTGATTTTGTTATCAAAATAGCCTTTCATTAAGTTAAAGCGTTTTAAGTGTTCCAGCTCTTCTGCAGACAAAAAGTGAATGCTGTGCTGATCAATAAATAAACTACGCTTAATCCGGCGCCCGCCACTTTCTTGCATGCCACGCCAGTTGATAAAGGAATCACTGATAAAGCGTTTGGTTGGGATCGTGGTAATGGTTTTATCCCAGTTCTGTATTTTTACGGTATGTAAGGCAATATCAATCACATCGCCGTCCGCATTGAATTGCGGCATTTCAACCCAGTCACCGACGCGAATCATATCGCCTGAAGAGATTTGTACACTGGCCACTAAGGACAATAAAGTATCTTGGAAAATCAACATCAAGACCGCCGCCATGGCACCCAACCCAGAAAGTAGGATCAGGGGGGAGCGGTCAATTAAGGTGGCGACAACCAAGATGCTGGCAATCGCATAGATGATGATTTTAATTACTTGTAAATAGCCCTTAATGGGCTTGAGATGCGCGTTTTTACGGCGCATATAGAGCATATTGATAATTTCTAAGATGGCGCCTAAGGCTAAGGCGATGGTGAGAATAATAAAGCCGCCCGCGACGTTTTTAACCACGGCCACTGCCGCTTCAGGTAAGCCCGGTACAATGCCTATAGTGGAGGAGATAATTAAAGCGGGCACAATATGAGATAAGCGTTTAACCACGCCAAAGTCTTTTTTCTGTGCGCCGCCCATACGGTTAAGAACATTATAAAAACCACGGACTAAAATATGTTTCACCAGCCAGTTGGCCAGTACGGCTAGGGTAATCAATCCCAGCGTAGCAATTAATGTTTGCAGCTGTGGATGCTGATTCAGCAAATCAAGCCAGGACGTTACTTCTTCTTGCATAGTGCACTCCTCAATAAGTTCTAAAATTTAGCACCTAAAGTAAAAAGATCGAGAATACATTGCGCAGACCTTGGCGGTCACGCTGTGGGGGTTGTGTGTTGTACTTGCAGAGTTATATAGCCATCCGCGACTCGGGCCTGCAGGGTCTGCGCCGGTTGTACCGCATGCACGCTACGAATGATCTGTGGCTGATCGATTGTGCTGAGAATGCTATAACCACGTTCCAAGGTGGCTAGCGGACTGACTACCTGCAGGGTCTGTAGCAGAGTCTGTAAGCGTTGCTGCGCATGTTGAATACTCAACTGGCTGGCGCGGGTTAAGCGCTGCTGGAGTCGATGAAGCTGCTGCTGATGGGTGGATAAGGTCTCTGCCGGATGTTGCACCGCGACGCGCGCTTGCAGATGGCTTAGGCCTTGCTGACCTTGTTGTAGCGTCGCATGCATGGCGCGCTGCATACGTAAACTTAGGTCATCTAAGCGTTGGGCGTGTTGCTCTAAGCGCTCACGCGGATGGCGTAAGCGCTGGCGCAAATGCAGCAGTTGTAGGCCTTTACGCTTGAGAGTCTCATTGATACGTCCGTGTAGACGGCGCTCGGTGTTGCTGAGTTGCTGAAGTAACGCGCTATGATCCGGAGCTAACAGTTCAGCTGCAGCTGAGGGTGTCGGCGCACGCACATCTGCTACGAAGTCACTGATAGAGACATCTGTTTCATGACCGATAGCGCTGACAATGGGGGTTTGACACGCGGCAATCGCGCGGGCCACGGTCTCTTCATTAAAGCACCAGAGGTCTTCTAGAGAGCCGCCACCACGGGCCAGAATAATGGCATCATAATGCGCGTTATCTGCCATGGCCAAAGCGCGCACAACTTGCGCGGTTGCTTCACGGCCTTGTACTGCGCTGGGAATTAAGGTCAGTTGCACATGCGGTGCACGTCTGGCGAACACGCTGACAATGTCATGCAGTACCGCACCGGTTGGCGAGGTGATCACGCCAATGCGTTGTGGGTACTTAGGTAGCGCGCGCTTGCGCTCTTGAGCAAATAAACCTTCAGCGTGTAGTGCTGCTTTTAATGCCTCAAAAGCTAAGCGTAAAGCGCCATCACCGGCGGCTTCGACACTGTCGAGAATCATTTGATAATCGCCGCGGCCTTCATAGAGCGAGACGCGCCCGCGTACTCGCACCAGTAAACCGTCGCGTAATAATTCACGCACGCGGCTGGCCTGCTGGCGAAAAATGGCGCAGCGTATTTGCGCGTTACGATCTTTTAAAGTGAAGTACACATGGCCTGAGGTCGGTTTGGCGATATTTGACAATTCGCCTTCAACCCACACCTGCGGGAAAACGTCTTCTAAAAGTAAGCGCGCACGCTGATTAAGCTGGCTGACGGTGAGCACTTCACGGTCGAGGCCTAAGCGTTGAAAAGGATCTTTAAGCATGCGGCAATGTTAAAGCAAGCCTGCGACATATGCGAGTCTTGTTGGTGCTATAAAGTCAGCCTACGTGCGGTTTTATATTTTAAAGTTTGGTTGTTCGACTGATCTATGGTATAAAACCCGCCGCTTTACTTGATTATTCAAGTGAGCTTTAAAATCCACACACATATCGACACGAATGTCTGGGTGCCTTCGGGTTGACGTTCGGGATATGTGGAGGCCCAACCCTTATTATTTTAGGAATAATCATGACTGAACAAGTCACTATGCGCGACATGTTAAAAGCTGGTGTGCACTTTGGACACCAAACTCGCTACTGGAATCCAAAAATGGGTAAATACATTTTTGGTGCGCGCAACAAGATTCACATTGTCAACTTAGAAAAAACCTTGCCAATGTTCAATGATGCAATGACTTTCATTGAAAAATTAGCAACGGGTAAAAACAAGATTTTATTTGTTGGTACTAAGCGCTCAGCCAGCAAAATCATTGCTGAACAAGCTGCACGTTGCAACATGCCGTACGTTAATCACCGTTGGTTAGGTGGTATGTTGACCAACTACAAAACTATCCGTGAATCCATCAAGCGTCTGCGTGAGTTAGAAATTCAAGCAGAAGATGGCACCTTTGAAAAGCTGACTAAGAAAGAAGCTTTGATGCGTACTCGTGATTTAGAAAAACTCGAGCGCAGCATTGGTGGTATTAAAAACATGGGCGGTTTGCCTGATGCAATGTTCGTAGTGGACGTTGATCACGAGCGTATTGCTATTATGGAAGCCAACAAGCTAGGTATTCCAGTTATTGGTATCGTTGATACTAACAGCAGTCCAGATGGTGTTGACTACATTATTCCAGGTAACGACGATGCAATCCGTGCAGTACAACTGTACCTCGGTACAGCAGCTGACTGCGTGCTGCGTGCGCGTCAAGGTACTGCAACAACGGCTGAAGAGTTTGTAGAAGTGGTTGAGGGCTAAGGCTCGCAAGTCCACTCGTGATACAAAAAGGGGGCTAAGCCCCCTTTTTGCCAGATTTAAGAGGCAGTTTGCAACTGCTGTATAGACTGAATTAAAGAGGATTGTGAAGATGACTCAGATCACTGCTGCTATGGTAAAAGAACTGCGTGAGCGTACTGGCCAAGGCATGATGGATTGCAAAAAAGCGCTGGAAGTTTCTGGTGGCGATATTGAAAAAGCCATTGATGATATGCGTGCTGCTGGTGCAATTAAAGCGGCTAAAAAAGCCGGTAATATTGCCGCTGAAGGTTCTATCGCGGTTAAAGTATCTGATGACAACAAAAGCGCTGCGATCATTGAAGTGAACTCACAAACTGACTTCTTGGCCTTACAAGATGACTTTAAAGGTTTTGTCGCTGACAGTTTAGACGTTGCTTTTGCTGATAAAAGCCTTGATGTTTCAGGTTTAATTGCTGCACAAGAGTTAAAGCGTGAAGCTTTGGTATCTAAGTGCGGTGAGAACGTTAATATTCGTCGTTTGACGCGTATTGACGGTGATGTGCTGGGCGCTTACTTGCACGGTAACCGTATTGGCGTTTTGGTTGCGCTAAACGGTGGCAGTGTTGAACTGGCAAAAGATGTTGCCATGCACGTTGCTGCAAGCAACCCACAGTTTTTAGATCCAACCCAGGTGTCTGACGAAGCAATCGCCAAAGAAAAAGAAATCTTCATGGCGTTGAACGAAGAGAAAATTAAAGGCAAGCCAGACAACATCGTAGAAAATATGGTGGCGGGTCGCATTAAGAAGTTCCTTGCTGAGGCTAGCTTAGTTGAGCAAGCGTTCATTAAAAACCCAGAAGTGACTGTGGGCAAGCTGGTGCAACAAGCCGGCGCGACTGTTGTTTCTTTCGTGCGTTTTGAAGTGGGTGAAGGTATCGATCGTGGTGAAGCGGTTGACTTCGCTGCTGAAGTTGCTGCTCAGGTTGCTGCTTCGAAAAAATAAGCACTCGCTTATGCGTATACAAAAGGCTGCCCGCAATTGCGCGCGGCCTTTTTTGCAAAAAAGACACTGTGTTTTATATGGCTGTCTTATACTATGTGCGCAAAATAAACAGCACTATTATTTTACTTGTGGTCTGATTGCGCCACAGTGATTAAATATTTTCGCAGGAGATCGAGAACATGGCCCAACAAGTCGGTGGACGCCAGCCGCGCTATAAACGAATTTTACTGAAGCTCAGTGGTGAAGCCTTAATGGGTACCGAAGAGTTTGGTATTGATCCGAAAGTGCTGGATCGCATGGCCTTAGAGATCGGTCAGTTGATTGGTATCGGTGTGCAAGTTGGTTTAGTGATCGGTGGCGGCAACTTGTTCCGTGGTGCAGCACTCTCTGCGGCAGGTATGGATCGTGTGACTGGCGACCATATGGGCATGCTAGCGACGGTGATGAACTCCTTAGCAATGCGTGATGCGTTAGAGCGTTCCAATATTCCTGCTTTGGTGATGTCAGCCATTTCGATGGTCGGTGTCACTGACCATTACGATCGCCGTAAAGCCGTGGGTCACTTGCAGAAAGGCGAGGTGGTGATCTTCTCCGCGGGTACCGGTAATCCATTCTTTACCACCGACTCTGCGGGCTGCTTGCGCGGTATTGAAATCAGTGCTGATGTGGTTCTTAAGGCAACAAAAGTCGATGGCGTATATACTGCTGATCCTTTTAAAGACCCCAATGCTGAAAAGTTTGAGTATTTGACTTACGACGAAGTGTTGGATCGTAAACTGGAAGTGATGGACTTGACGGCCATTTGTTTGTGCCGTGACCATAATATGCCATTACGCGTATTTAATATGAATAAGCCCGGCGCACTCTTAAATGTTATTTTAGGTGGCGCTGAAGGCACCTTGATCGAGGAACATAAGCGATGATCAATGAAATTAAAAAAGATGCACAGGCTCGTATGCATAAATCTGTTGAATCTTTACAGACTGCTTTTGCAAAAATCCGCACCGGCCGTGCTCACCCTGGTATTTTAGACACAGTGATGGTGTCGTACTACGGTAGCGATACGCCATTGCGTCAAGTCGCTAACGTAAACGTTGAAGATTCACGTACTTTAACCTTGTCAGTGTTTGATAAAAGTATGATTCAAGCGGTAGAGAAAGCCATTTTAGTGGCTGACTTAGGACTCAATCCTGCGACTTCAGGTACCACTATTCGTGTGCCGATGCCTGCTTTGACCCAAGAAACCCGTAAAGGCTATACCAAGCAAGCACGTCAAGAATCTGAGAATGCTCGGGTGGCTATTCGTAATATTCGTCGTGATGCTTTAGCTCAGTTAAAAGATTTAGTTAAAGAAAAAGAAATCAGTGAAGACGAAGAGCGTCGTGCTGCGGATGATGTGCAAAAAGTCACCGACCACGCGGTTGAAGAAGTCGATAAGCTATTAGCGGCGAAAGAAACCGATTTAATGGAAGTGTGATACAGAGGCTGCGGTGATGAGCAAAACCATGCAGGATGCCCAAGTTATTGTTCCGCGCCATGTGGCGATTATTATGGATGGCAATAATCGTTGGGCAAAGAAACGTTTTTTGCCCGGCGTTGCTGGGCATAAGGCCGGTGTTGACGCTGTTCGGGCGGTGGTTAAAGTCTGTGCTGAGGCGGGAGTGGAAGTGCTGACGCTGTTTGCCTTTTCCAGTGAAAACTGGCAGCGTCCCGCCGCTGAAGTCGGCGCTTTGATGGAGTTGTTTTTAGTGGCCTTGCACCGCGAAGCCAAAAGACTCGATAAGAACGGCGTGCGTTTGCGCATTATTGGTGACCGCTCGCGTTTCCATCCTGAGTTGCAGCAAGCCATGCATGAGGCTGAGCAGCGTACCGCGCACCACTCTAAGTTTCTCCTGCAAATAGCCGCCAACTATGGTGGTCAGTGGGATATTGTTCAGGCGACCCAGCAATTGGCACGTAGTGTACAAGCAGGGCAGCTCGCGCCTGAGGATATCACTGCGCAACATCTGCAAGAAAACCTCAGTACAGGGTCGCAGCCACTACCTGATTTATGTATACGTACCGGCGGTGAACACCGTATTAGTAATTTTTTACTGTGGCAGTTGGCGTACAGTGAGTTGTATTTTTCCAGTTTATTTTGGCCTGACTTTAAGCATCAAGCGATGCGTGACGCACTAGCGGATTTTTCATCACGGCAACGTCGTTTTGGGAAAACCAGTGAACAAGTGAGCATTGAGGGGCGCACACCATGCTAAAACAACGAGTAATCACTGCTTTATGGTTAGCGCCCTTGGCTTTGTTGGGTTTTTTTGCGCTTGAGGGGCGAGCTTTTTTAGCCTTTATCAGTTTGATTGTCGCGCTTGCCGGTTGGGAGTGGGCGCGTCTTGCTGGATTTAAGGCGCAGAAACAGCGCATTGGCTACGCATGGAGCGTGGTGGCAGCGTTATTGCTGCTGAATATGTCCAGTGAATTGCTGATGTTGGCCTTGTATTTAGCGGGTTTTTGGTGGTTGCTAGCCATCGCCATGGTTATGACCTTTCCAAGCAGTATTGCCTTTTGGGGCGGTAATCTTGGCAAGTTGCTAATTGGCTTGATTATCATTGTTCCAGCGGGGTTGGGCTTGCAGGTATTAAAAACCTTACCCCAAGGTAATATGCTTATTTTAGGCCTGCTATTGCTGGTCTGGGGTGCGGATATTGGTGCTTATTTCTTTGGTCGAGCCTTTGGTCAGCGTAAACTAGCACCGCGCGTCAGCCCAGGTAAAAGCTGGGCGGGCTTGTTCGGTGGCTTATTGACCAGTATCTGCATTGCTGCTGCTTTTGCCCTCTACTTCGATGTGCCTAAGCGCGAGTTTGTCTTAGTCTTGATGGCGGCGGCAGTGGTGGTGCTATTTTCTGTGGTGGGTGACTTAACCGAAAGCATGTTTAAACGGCAGATGGGTGTGAAAGACAGCAGTCAATTACTGCCAGGGCACGGTGGCGTTTTAGATCGTATTGATAGCCTGACCGCCGCCGCGCCGATCTGTGCTTTACTTTTATTGCTAACAGGCTGGAATCTTCCTTGAGTGACATACAGCGGCAACCCCAGCAAATAACGGTGCTGGGGGCTACGGGTTCGATTGGTAGCAGCACCCTTGATGTGATCAGTCGGCATCCTGAGCGCTACCAAGTGTTTGCGCTCAGTGCGCATGCGCGTATCAATGAATTAAAAACCCTATGTTTACGGCATTGCCCGCGTTTTGCGGTAGTGGCTAACAATGCTGATGCACAGCGCCTACAAAGCGATTTGCGCGCTGCCGGCTTAGCCACTGTGGTGCTAGTCGGTGCGCAAGGTTTATGTGAGGTCGCAGCGCACCCAGATGTCGATGCGGTTATGGCGGCCATTGTCGGCGCCGCTGGCCTTGAGTCAGCGATGGCCGCAGTGACTGCCGGTAAGAAAATTTTGTTGGCCAATAAAGAAGCCTTAGTCATGTCTGGCGCACTCTTTATGCGTGCAGTACGTGAGCATGGGGCACAATTATTGCCGATTGACAGTGAGCATAATGCGATTTTTCAGTGCCTGCCATGTAACTACGCGAACGGTTTAGCTCCAGTGGGTGTTCGGCGCATTTTATTAACCGCATCCGGCGGGCCGTTTCGTAACAGCAGTTATGCTGAGTTAGAGCAGGTCACCCCAGCGCAGGCCTGTGCCCACCCTAATTGGTCGATGGGGCAGAAGATATCTGTCGACTCTGCCACCATGATGAATAAAGGCTTAGAGTTGATTGAGGCGTGCTGGTTGTTTGCTGCACGGCCTGAGCAAGTAGAAGTAGTCATTCACCCACAAAGCGTGATTCATTCGCTGGTGGATTATATCGATGGATCGGTCTTGGCGCAGTTGGGTAATCCTGATATGCGCACGCCCATTGCGCATGCGATGGCTTGGCCTGAGCGGATTGCTTCAGGTGTTGCGCCGCTGGATTTATGTGCTTTGGCGCGGATGGATTTTACTGCGCCAGACTTAGAACGTTTTGCCTGTTTACGTTTAGCCATAGACGCTGCGCAAGCCGGTGGAACTGCGCCCATCGTGTTGAATGCGGCGAACGAAGTTGCCGTGGCGGCATTCTTGCAGGAGCGGATTCGCTTTACGCAAATTCCACAGTTGATTGAAGATGTCTTGAGTGTCGATCGAGGCGCGCCAGTGGATAGCCTTGAGGCGGTGGTAGAGGTTGACCGCTACGCGCGGCAATGCGCGCAAAGGTGGTTAAGCAAAGAGTCGATCCAGGTAGGTAGAAGAGTATGAGTGGTTTGTATATGTTGCTGGGCACCTTGGTGGCTTTGGGTGTATTGGTCACTATCCATGAGTATGGCCATTTTTGGGTCGCACGGCGTTGTGGCGTCAAGGTATTACGTTTCTCAATTGGTTTTGGTACGCCATTGCTACGCTGGCATGATCGGCATGGCACTGAGTTTGTGATTGCCATGATTCCGCTGGGTGGCTACGTAAAAATGCTTGATGAGCGCGAAGCCCCAGTGGCTGAGCAAGAGCAAAGTCAGTCGTTCAATGGTAAAACAGTTGGTCAGCGTATTGCGATTGTCGCAGCAGGCCCCATCGCTAACTTTGCTTTGGCTTTTGTTTTATTTTGGTGTCTAGCCATGCTTGGCAGTCAGCAAGTTAAGCCGGTGGTTGGCGAGGTGGTGGTTGGCAGCTTGGCTGAAGCAGCAGGCTTACTAAGCGGGCAAGAAATTGTCAGCGTTGATGGCCAGCATGTGAATGGCTGGGCCGATGTCAATTTGCAATTGATCCGCCGCATTGGCGATAGCGGTACGCTACAGATTGAAGCACAAACGGCGGGTAACTCTGCTGCCAATACCTACAGCCTGACTTTAGATAAGTGGCTGTATGGTGCCGAAGAGCCTAATCCGATTGAATCCATGGGCATTCAGCCGTGGCGTCCGCAGGCCACCGCAGTGGTTGCGCAATTAGACCCTGAGGGCCCTGCGCAATATGCTGGCTTACAGTTAGAAGATAAAATCGTTGCGATTGATGGTCTAGCCGTCAATGAATGGCAAACGGTGGTCAACTATGTGCAAGCACGCCCTGATAGCAAAGTGCAGCTACGCATTGAGCGGGCAGGTCAGGTTAGCGAGGTTAATGTACTGCTGGCTGCGCAAGGTGCTGAGTCGCAGCAGCGTGGTTATTTAGGGGTTGGCGTAGCCGGTGGTGAGTGGCCGCCAGAGATGTTGCGTGAGGTGCGCTTTGGCCCAATAGAGGCCATTTCCGCGGGTGCGCAACGTACCTGGACAATGAGTGCGTTAACTTTAGGTTCTTTAAAAAAGATGCTTTTTGGTGAACTCTCAGTAAAAAACTTGAGTGGGCCGATAAGCATTGCTAAAGTGGCAGGCGCTTCGGCTGAAAGTGGCTTAAGAAGTTTTTTAAATTTTATGGCCTACTTAAGTATCAGCTTAGGTGTACTGAATTTATTGCCAATTCCTGTGCTTGATGGCGGACATCTGTTATTTTACTTTGCTGAATTGGTGCGCGGACGACCTTTGTCGGAACGAGTTCAAGCTTACGGCATGCAAATTGGCATCGCTTTAGTGGTTGGTGTTATGTTGCTTGCGGTATTTAATGATTTAGCGCGTTTGTAAAAAATACTGATTCGCTGCTTGGCAGCGGGTTTTATATATATCGTTGAAAAAGAAAGGTCTGCATGAAACGTCTGCTGCTACCTGCGGTGATATCCGCGCTTATAATGTCTGAAGCTCAGGCTGCACCCTTCACTGTCTCTGATATCCGTGTTAACGGTTTACAGCGCGTATCTGCTGGCAGTGTCTTTGGTGCTTTACCATTAAACGTTGGCGAAACGGTTGATGAGCGTCGCTTATCCGAAGCCACGCGGTCGCTGTTTAAAACGGGTTTTTTTGAAGATATTCAACTCACTCGCGATGGCGATGTGTTGATTATTACCTTGCTTGAGCGCCCGTCAATTTCCAGTTTAGAAATTGAGGGTAATAAAGCCATCAGTAAAGATGACTTGATCAAAGGCTTAACCCAATCGGGTTTGGCTGAAGGTGAGATCTTCCAGCAAGCCACCCTCGAAGGCGTGCGCAATGAATTACAACGTCAGTATGTGGCCCAAGGTCGCTACTCTGCCAATATTGAAACAGAAGTTATCCCGCAGCCGCGTAACCGCGTGGCGTTAAAAATTAATGTGACTGAGGGGTCGGTTGCCTCTATTCAGCATATTAATGTGGTCGGTAATAAAGTCTTTAAAGACCAAGAGTTAGCTGATTTATTTGAACTAAAAACTAAAAACTGGCTATCCTTTTTCCGCAATGATGATAAATATGCGCGGGAGAAATTGTCCGGTGACTTAGAGCGTTTGCGTTCGTATTATTTTGACCGTGGTTATATCAATATGGATATCACCTCGACGCAAGTGTCTATCACACCGGATAAAAAACACGTCTATATTACGGTTAACGTCGATGAAGGTGAACAGTTCACTATTCGTGACGTGAAGCTTGCCGGCGAGTTGAAAGTGCCTGAGGCAGAAATTAGAGCGTTACTCTTGTCCCGTGAAGGACAAGTGTTCTCACGTAAAGTGATGACCACCACTAGCGAGTTAATTACGCGCCGCTTAGGTAACGATGGTTATACTTTTGCTAACGTGAACGGCATGCCGCAAACCCATGATGAAGACAATACAGTGTCTTTGACCTATGTGGTTGATCCAGGTAAACGCTCCTATGTTAATCGGATTAAGTTCCGTGGTAATACCAAAACAGCAGATGAAGTGTTGCGCCGTGAAATGCGTCAAATGGAAGGCGGTTGGGCTTCAACCTACTTAATTGATCAGTCGAAAACTCGCTTAGAGCGCTTAGGCTATTTCAAAGAAGTCAACGTTGAAACGCCGCAAGTGCCAGGTACCGATGACCAAATTGATGTTAATTACAGTGTGGAAGAACAGCCGTCTGGCTCGATCACTGCTAGCGTTGGTTTTGCGCAAAATGCGGGTTTAATTTTGGGTGGTTCCATCAGCCAAAATAACTTTTTAGGTACGGGTAATAAGGTAAGCCTAGGCTTAACTCGCAGTGAGTATCAAAGTAACTATAACTTCAGCTTTGTTGATCCGTATTGGACGGTGGACGGTGTCAGCCTAGGTTACAATGGTTTCTATCGTTCAACTGACTACGATAAGCTTGATGTTGATGTATCCAGCTACTCAGTGGACAGTTTGGGCGGTGGGGTTAACGTAGGTTACCCTATCAGTGAAACCTCACGTCTGAATTTTGGTCTGAGCGCCCAGCAAGATAAGCTGAAAACCGGCCGTTATACGGTGGATGAAATTACTGACTTTATTGCGAAAGAAGGTGATAGCTACACTAACTTTAAGGCTTCAGCTGGCTGGTCTCAATCAACCCTGAATCGTGGCATGATGGCAACACGTGGTTATTCACAAAGTGTGGTCTTAGAAAGTACAGTGCCTGGCAGTGATTTATCCTTCTATCGTTTAGATTACCGCGGTCAAGTGTTTGCCCCATTGAGCACTAATTATACATTGCGCTTCCATACCGACCTTGGTTATTCAGAAAGTTATGGCTCCACCTCTGAAATGCCTTTTTATGAGCATTACTACGCCGGTGGCTTTAACTCAGTACGCGGTTTTAAAGACAGCAGTCTAGGCCCGCGCAGTACACCGAGTAGTAATGATCCAGATAATGACGAATTACCTTTCGGTGGTAATATATTAATTCAAGGTGGCGTAGAATTACTCTTTCCTATGCCGTTTGTTAAAGATCAGCGCTCGCTGCGCACCGTATTGTTCTGGGATGTAGGTAATGTGTTTGATACCAACTGCAGTTCAGCACAAAAAAATCGTAATGAAGCCGGTTGTGGAGTTAAGTACGATAACCTCGCCAGTTCAGTGGGAATGGGCTTAACATGGGTCACTGCGCTGGGGCCGTTAAGCTTTAGCTTAGGTGTGCCAGTGAAAAAACCAGATAATGCAGATACGCAAGTATTCCAGTTCTCTCTGGGTCAAACGTTCTAATCTAGCTTTAAATCTATTAATAACAGCATTTTTTAGGGGTATATCGTGCGTAAGTTGACTCAACTTGTTTTACTGACAACTGCTTTAATCAGTGGTCCTGTTTTTGCAGAGATGAAAATCGCTATTTTGAACTATCAAATGGCGCTATTGGAGTCTGATGCAGCAAAAAAATATGCGGTAGAGGCTGAGAAGAAATTTGGTCCGCAGCTGACTAAGTTGAAAAAGTTAGAAACAGATGCTAAGAGCATTCAAGATCGCTTGATGAAAGACGGTGAGCGCATGCAGCAGGCTGAACTTGAGCGTTTAGAGCTGGATTTCAAGCAAAAAGCGCGTGACTTTCAAATACAGTCTAAAGATTTAAACGAAGCTAAAGCCTTAGCTGACCGTGAAATGCTGGAAAAGCTTAAGCCTAAACTGGATAAAGCTGTTGAAGAAGTATTGAAAACTGGTAACTATGATTTGGTTCTTGAGCGTGGTGCCGTAGTTGATGTAAAACCGCAGTATGATATTACTATGCGTGTTATTGAGCGCATGAATCAGTTGCGTTGATATGAAACCATTACAATTTACCCTAGCTCAGTTAGCCGAGATCCTCGGCGCTGAGCTGCGTGGTGATGCGCAGAAAGTTATTGTTGGCTTGGCGACCTTGCAAGATGCCACAACCGATCAATTAAGTTTTCTCTCTAATGGCCATTACCGTAAGCTGCTTGAGCATACTCAAGCGGGCGTAATGTTATTGTCGAGCACTGATGCAGCCAATTATTCGGGTAACTGTTTAGTGGTTGCTGATCCATATTTGGCCTATGCCAAGCTGTCACATTATTTTGATCGCACGCCGAAACAGGTCGCGGGTATCCATCCCAGTGCCATCATCGCTGAGAGTGCTTTAATTGACTCAACGGCGAGTATTGGACCGGGCGTGGTGATTGAAGAGCAGGCGGTGATTGGCCCTAATGTTATTATCGGTGCGCATTGCTTTATTGGTGCGCGCAGCCGTATTGCTGAGAATGGCCGCTTATTAGCGCGTGTTACGTTGTACCATGATGTCACTGTGGGCCAACGTGTGGTAATTCAATCTGGCGCTGTGATTGGTGGCGAAGGGTTTGGTTTTGCTAATCATCAAGGTGTGTGGCATAAAATCGCGCAAATTGGTGGTGTCACCATCGGTGATGACGTTGAGATTGGTGCTAATACCACTATTGATCGCGGCGCATTGTCGGATACCTTAATTGGTAATGGGGTTAAGTTAGATAATCAAATCCAGATTGCCCATAATGTACAAATTGGTGATCACACGGCGATTGCCGCCTGTGTTGGGATTTCTGGTAGTGCAAAAATTGGGCGCAATTGCATGTTGGCGGGCGGCGTAGGCTTAGTCGGCCATATTGAAATTTGTGACGGCGTCTTTATTACCGGAATGACCATGGTGACTCATTCAATTACTGAGCCAGGCGCCTATTCATCGGGTACCGCCATGCAGCCTGCATCAGACTGGAAGAAAAACGCAGTGCGTTTTCGCCAGTTAGATGATATTGCTAAACGTGTGCGCGTACTGGAAAAACATACTCAGAAGTGACCTCTGATATGGATATATCATCTGATTCTTTATCGAGCTTTTTAGCTAATCAGCTTTAATTTAGCGCATTAAGTGCCATTCAGTTACAGGTGGTAGGTTTGTGTATAGGTATGCACAGCCTCACTTATTTGATCAAGGCTTTTATATATGATGGACATCAACGAAATTCGTCAACTGCTCCCACATCGCTATCCCTTTTTATTAGTGGATCGAGTGACTGAGATTGATTTAGAGCAGAAAACGATCAATGCTTATAAAAATGTAAGCATTAATGAGCCTTTTTTTAATGGCCACTTCCCGCAGTATCCGATTATGCCGGGTGTGCTGATTATTGAAGCCATGGCGCAAGCGGCTGGCGTGCTGGGCTTTAAAATAATGAATGCCTCGCCAGACGATGGCACGCTCTATTATTTTGTCGGTTCTGATAAGTTGCGTTTTCGCCAGCCGGTTGTGCCGGGTGATCGTCTTGATTTACAAGCGAACTTTATCAGTGCTAAGCGCGGCATCTGGAAGTTCAATTGCAAAGCCAGTGTTGGCGGTGTAACAGTTTGTTCAGCTGAAATTATTTGTGCGGAACGAAAAATATGAGTTTAATTGATCCGAGTGCCATTATTGATCCGACAGCTCAGCTTGCGGATGATGTAACTGTAGGTCCCTGGACGATTATTGGTCCAGAGGTTGAAATTGGCGCTGGATCAATTATTGCATCGCATGTGGTGATTAAAGGCCCAACTCGCATTGGCTGTAATAATCACATTTATCAGTTTTCATCAATTGGTGAAGACACGCCTGATTTAAAGTATCAAGGCGAAGCGACACGTCTGGTGATCGGTGATCATAATGTGATCCGTGAAGGGGTGACGATTCACCGTGGCACAGTGCAAGACCGCTCAGAAACTACAGTGGGTGATCACAACTTGATTATGGCCTATGTACATATTGGCCATGACAGCGTGATTGGTAACCATTGTATTTTAGTCAATAACACGGCATTAGCGGGGCATGTGCATATAGATGATTGGGCGATTTTGTCTGGTTACACCTTGGTGCATCAGTATTGCCACATCGGAGCACACAGCTTTACTGCGATGGGTACTGCTGTGGGTAAGGATATTCCTGCTTTTGTCACCGCTGCGGGGAATCCTGCTGAAGCGCGCAGTATGAACTTTGAAGGTATGCGCCGTCGTGGTTTCTCTGAGCAAACCCTGCAAGTGTTGCGCCGTGCCTATAAAACTGTTTACCGCCAAGGTTTAACCGTTGATGAGGCCTTGCGTGCATTGGCCGAGAGTGAAGCAGAGCATCCAGAAGTGGCGTTATTTTGTGAATCGATCCGCCAGTCTTCGCGCGGCATTACGCGCTAATGATTGAACCATCGCAGCAGCCTTTAAAAGTCGCCTTGGTCGCAGGTGAGGCCTCTGGTGATATCTTGGGCGCAGGTTTGATGCAGGCCTTGCGCAGTCATTGCCCACAGATTGAGTTTATTGGTGTGGGTGGACCTTTGATGGAGGCGCAAGGCTTAACCTCTTACTTTCCCATGGAGCGCCTCTCCATTATGGGGTTGGTTGAAGTATTAGGCCGTTTGCCTGAGCTTTTAGCACGGCGTAAGCGCTTAATCGCCACTTTCAAAGAGCAGCGGCCTGATGTGTTTATTGGCATTGATGCGCCGGATTTTAATTTAAATATTGAATTGCAGTTGCGTGAAGCAGGAATTAAAACCGTGCATTACGTCAGTCCTTCGGTGTGGGCATGGCGGCAAAAGCGTGTGTTTAAAATTCGTCAAGGCTGTGATTTGATGCTGACGTTGTTGCCTTTTGAAGCGCAGTTTTATCAAGAACATCAGGTGCCTGTTTTGTTTGTTGGGCATCCTCTGGCGGATAGCGTGGCGATGGAGAATGATCCACTGCCGGCGCGCGAGCGCTTAGCTTTGCCCGCGGATGCGCAGGTGGTGGCTTTATTACCTGGCAGTCGTGGTGGCGAAGTAGCTAAGCTAGGTGCTTTATTTGTTGAGACGGCGCGTTATTTACTCGCTGAAAAGCCACATTTGCGTTTTATTATTCCTGCCGCTAATGCGGCGCGACGTGAGCAGTTGGCGGCGATTTTAGCGCCGATGCCCAATCTGCCGATTGAGATTTTAGATGGCCAGTCACAAACCGCCTTACAGGCTTGTGATGCGGTGTTAATTGCTTCAGGTACCGCCACGCTTGAAGCAATGTTGTTCAAAAAACCGATGGTGGTTGCGTACAAGTTAGCCCCGTTGAGCCACTGGTTACTAAAAAAGATGGTGAAAAGTCCTTATATTTCACTGCCTAATTTATTGGCTGCTGAAATGTTAGTGCCAGAATTTATTCAAGATGCGGCAACTCCAGAAGCCTTAGGCGAGGCGCTATTAGAACAGCTGCGTGACGGTTCGCAACAAATACAGCGCTTTGCTGAGTTGCATGAGTCGTTACGTTGTGATGCTTCCGAGCGAGCGGCGCAGGGTGTTCTAGCGTTGTTAGGACGTGGCTGATGCAGTTGGATTTACTTAAGCACAGCTGTGTGGGCAAGCTAGTGGCCGGTGTTGACGAAGTTGGTCGCGGGCCGTTATGTGGACCGGTAGTGACTGCAGCGGTGATTCTTGACCCACTGCGTCCGATTGTTGGCTTAAATGATTCAAAAAAGCTCACGGAAAAAAAACGTGAGGCGTTATTTATTGAGATTCAAGAAAAAGCCTTGGCGTGGTCGATTGGCCGAGCTGAAGTGGAAGAAATTGATCGTTTAAATATTTTACAGGCGACTATGCTGGCCATGCAGCGTGCGGTTGAGGGTTTGTCGATTCAGCCAGACTTGGCCTTGATTGATGGTAATCGTTGCCCAGCGCTGAGTATGGCGGCTGAGGCGGTGGTGCAGGGCGATGGTTTGGTGGCGGAAATATCGGCGGCCTCTATTTTAGCTAAAGTCAGCCGTGACCGCGAAATGGCGGTATTAGATGCGCAGTATCCAGGCTATGGCATTGCTAAGCACAAAGGCTATCCCACTCCAGCGCATCTAAAAGCGCTACAAGAGTTAGGCCCAACCCCTATCTATCGCCGCTCCTTTGCGCCGGTGCGCCGCTTCTTTGAAGACGACTGATGAGCGCGCTGTTTTCAGTATTTGCATCGCTATGCATTAATACAGTTAGGCATCTGTTGTAGCGTGATTGTACTGCTATTGCGTCAATGCATCAGGCTGGGGCATTGACGCAATAGCTCTCCTGACGCACAGTACACGCCGTGACTCGCAGCAACTACCTATAGTCATTCGGCAATCTTGAGCTCACGCGCTTTGGTGTAGGCGTAACGGATTTTTTCATACTCAAACGGCGAGTTTAGTTGGCCATAGCGCAGCTTAGTGATATAGCGCTGATCAACGGTTTTTAGTACAAAAATTTCTGGATGACGCTCACTTTCCTTAGCGACATTCAGCCAGTTGACTGAGAATTCTAGCGTGTAGTCGGCGGCGATGCCGCCGGTGTCGCGCAGGTTGGATGGGCCCAGTAATGGCAGCATTAAATAAGGGCCGTGCGGTACACCGTAGTAACCTAAAGTTTGGCCAAAATCTTCGCTATTTTTAACCAGCCCCATTTTAGTTGCAGGGTCCCACACACCAGCGACACCAAATACCGTATTAAAGAAAATCCGCGCTGTAGTCTCCATCGCACGATGGCCTTTGAGTTGCAGAAGACTATTGGCCAAGGTTGAAATTTCGCCTAAGTGGCTAAAAAAGTTACTCACCCCTTTGCGTAAAAAGTGTGGCGTGACCTTGGTATAGCCGTGCACTATAGGTAAAAATACCCATTGATCAAAACGGTAGTTAAAGTGATAGACACGTCGGTTCCACTGCTCTAAAGGGTCACTGATATGCAGTGCTTCTAAGGTCGAGCGCTCGAACTCATACTGCTCTTGTTGCGGGCTAAACTCTAAATGTTGCAGTGGGTTTTTAAAGCCATCAGCATCAATATTTTCTGCCCAGCTCGGTTGTGACAGTGCCAGTAATAACAGGCTGGCGGCCCAGCAGGGGCGTAAGAGGCGAGCGTTACTCATGGAAGAACTCCAGTATATCAGCAGCATTATCACGGTAATCTAAATTGCCGAGGTGTCCGCCATAGGGGTAGAGCGTCAAGCGCTGAGCAAAATGTCGCTTTAAAAAGCCGATATCACCCGAGCCTAAAATAATGTCATCGGCGTTGTGCATCACACCAATTTTCTCTTGGTGACTGAGGTAATCAGCCAGAGCATAGAGACTACTGGCTTGAATTAAACTATCCAAATCAGCGTTTGGTGCTGGGTCGACTAGAGATGTTTGATGCTTAAAGTGCACACGCCATAAGGGTAGTAATTGTTTATGGATATAACATTCAAAATCACAGAGCAAGGCGGCCTTGAAAAATGGCGTTAAATTAGTGCCATCATAGATTTTTTTCTGGGGTGGCGTGATCATGCCACGGCGATTGATCAGGTCGGAGGTGAAGTTAATGTCAGCGGCCATAAAACGAAAAGCACTGCCAATCAACATGGCCAACTCGTTTGGGTTAAGTTTTTGTGATGAATTCTGCAGATCAAATAACACCGCTTCACTGAAATCAAACCGTCCTTTTTTATTGAAATAAAGGCTGAGCTTATCCAGCATTAATTGATAAAAGGTACGTGTCTCGTTTGCGCTAACCACTTGGGTATGAACTAAACGATTTAGATTATTGATTGAGGTGTATAGGTTGACTGGCGGATTAAGCAGCAGCACGCGTTTAAAGTTAAAGCTCTGCTCTTGCTCATCGAGATGGCTGACGAACGCTGCTTGTAGGCCACCTAAGCTATAACCGGTTAAATGCCATTCAGTGACTTCAAGCTTGTGCTGCTGTTTTTTAATAGCGCGCATCACTGCATATAAATCCAGTGCATCTTGTGGTGAATAGCCGGGGGTGGCATAGGGTGAAGCACCCACCATAAAGTCATAGGCGGTGGGTGAGGAAATCTGTGCCACATGAAAGCCTGCACCATAAAAGAGCTTTTTAAGGTACTCCATAGTGCTGCTTGAGTAGTGTGCGCCGGTGCCAGCAATGATGAAAATCAGCGGAGCTGGGCCGGCTTGCTGTGCTAGACGGTAGCGAAAGGTTTTCACCGGCCAAAAATTGCTCGGCAGGCTGTATTCGCGCTCTGGGCGCAAGCGTAAACTGTAATCATGTTGGCGAATAGTGGCGTCATCGGGCAACATTGGGCGTAACACACTGGGCGTTCCAGCAATGGAGGCTTCAAATGCATTATGCAACGGGAATTGGTAGCTGTCCGGGACTTGTTTTGCTTGGGCGTTGAATGACAGCGTGCAGAGTAGGCTCAGCGCTATATAGAGCGATGTCAGTAAGTGTTTAAACATCAGGGTATCTCGCTGGGTGACAGAAGGTGGTGCATGGCTATCATGTGTGGGACATAACTGTTGCTGAGTGAATCACGCATAGTCGAGGGGTGAGTTCGACTATGCGTAGCGTATTTTACATCACCCTTTGACCGGGGCGTGCACCTGCATCAGGGCTGAGCAGGTGGATTTCTTCACCGCCAGGGCCTGCAGCTAAGACCATACCTTCGGATATACCGAATTTCATTTTACGTGCGGCAAGGTTGGCTACATATAAAGTAAGACGGCCTTCCAGTACAGCAGGATCAGGGTAGGCGCTTTTAATCCCAGAGAACACATTGCGTTTCACGCCGCCCAGATCAAGGGTCAGTTGCAATAACTTATCTGCGCCTTCAACAAAGGTCGCTTTTTCGATCAGGGCAATACGTAAATCCACGGCAGCAAACGCATTAAAGTCAATTTCTTTGGCCAGTGGTTCTTTCTCAAGCTCACCATTGCTGGCAACTGTTTCAGTGTTGGCAGTGTTTTCCATTTCTAATAAATCTTCTTTGGAGGATTCAATCATCGCTTCAACGTGCTTAGGATCGACCCGGGTGAGCAAGGCGCTAAACGGATTAAGCTGATGGGCACCCAGTGGTACGGCTAAATCAGCCCAGCTCAGAGCTGGCACATTGAGGAACTGTTCGGCATCGGCGGCCAGTTTTGGCAGAACCGGTTTTAGCATAATCACCAATTGTTTAAACAAATTGATGGCTTGTGAGCAGACCGCTTGTACTTGCGCCTGCTGGCCGTCAATTTTACTCATCGCCCACGGCGCTTGTTCTGCAATCCAAGCATTGGCCGCATCAGCCAAGGCCATGGTTTCACGCATGGCACGTGCAAAGTCACGAGCCTCGTAGGCTTTGGCAATGGACGGAGTGGCCTGCTGAAACTGCTCCCATAATTGAGGGTTAGGCATCTCAGCGACCAACATACCTTGGTTGCCTTTTTGAATAAAACCGGCACAGCGACTGGCGATATTGACCACTTTACCGACCAAATCGGAGTTCACTTTGTGGATAAAGTCCTCAAGGTTAAGGTCTAGATCTTCAACGCCACGGCCCAATTTTGCCGCGTAGTAATAGCGCAGGTATTCGGGGTTTAAGTGGTCAAGGTAAGTCCGCGCCTTAATAAAGGTGCCACGAGACTTGGACATTTTCGCACCATTGACCGTTAGGTAGCCATGCACATGCACGCCAGTGGGTTTACGGTAACCTGCACCGTCAAGCATGGCGGGCCAAAATAGGGCGTGAAAATTAATAATATCTTTGCCAATAAAATGGTACAGCTCAGCGCTTGAGTCTTTCTGCCAAAACGCATCAAAATCTAATTCTGGGCGACGGGCACAAAGATTTTTAAAACTGGCCATATAGCCGATAGGTGCATCCAGCCAGACATAGAAATATTTGCCTGGAGCCCCAGGAATCTCAAAGCCAAAATACGGTGCATCACGCGAAATATCCCACTCTTTTAAGCCGCTATCGAGCCATTCAGCCAGTTTGTTAGCCACTGATTCTTGCAAGGTACCGCTACGTGTCCACTCTTGTAGCATGGCTTGGAAATTGGGCAACTTAAAGAAGTAGTGCTCGGAATCTTTTAAAATCGGTGTCGCACCAGAAATGGCTGAGCGTGGATCTTTCAGTTCCGTGGGCTGGTAGGTGGCACCACATTTTTCACAGTTATCGCCGTATTGGTCTGGTGTTGCACATTTTGGGCAGGTGCCTTTAATAAAGCGGTCAGCTAAAAACATGCCTTTTTCAGGATCGAAATACTGGGTGACTGAGCGCGTGGCAATATGGCCAGCGGCTTGTAAGCGTTGATAAATTTGCTCAGATAGTTCGCGGTTTTCTTCACTATGGGTGGTGTAGAAATTATCAAAATTCACCAAAAACTCAGCAAAGTCAGCGCTATGTTCAGCGTGGACATTATCGATTAACTGTTCTGGGCTAATGCCTTCTTTTTCCGCGCGCAACATAATGGCAGAGCCGTGAGCATCATCAGCGCAGACATAAATGCATTGATTGCCGCGCATTTTTTGAAAGCGAACCCACATATCAGTTTGGATATATTCAAGCATATGGCCAAGATGGATGGAGCCGTTGGCATAGGGCAGGGCGCTGGTCACTAAAATTTTGCGGGCTTCGCTCATGGTCTTCCTAACTACTAAAAGTGAATAGAAATAAGCCGTCTACTATATAGGCAATGGCTGTTTTTTTCATCCTTTGCGCAGCTTGTACTTGCTAAGGATTAAGGTCATAGCGGTCAGATTAGGCTAGAATGCCTATCGTTTAGTTTATTATTGCAGTGGAGAACATCATGAGTGCAGTAACCCGCGCTGCGGTTGAAGAAACCTTAAGCCGCCTGATTGATCCCAATTTAAATGCCGACCCAGTCAGCGCCGGCTGTGTGCGTGCCATTGAGATTGACGGCGACCGCGTCAGCGTACAGCTTGAGTTGGGCTATCCGGCTGATTTATTTAAAGCCGGTTGGGCGCAGATGCTCCAAATGAGTTTGCAGCAAATGCCCGGCGTGGGCAGCGCTGAAGTGAAGATTGATACTGTAATTGCGGCCTACCCAGGCAAAACTGATGTGCCCACCTTGGCTGGGGTGAAGAATGTAATTGCGGTGGCCTCAGGTAAAGGTGGTGTGGGTAAATCCACTACGGCGGCAAACCTCGCCTTAGCCTTGGCCCGTGAAGGTGCGCGGGTGGGTATCTTAGATGCTGATATTTATGGCCCCAGCCAAGGCATTATGTTGGGTGTCCCCAGTGGCACTCAGCCTGCAGTGCGTGATGAAAAATACTTTATTCCGATTCGGGCACATGGCCTGTCTGTGATGTCGATGGCCTTTCTCACCACGGATAGCACACCTATGGTTTGGCGTGGTCCGATGGCTTCCGGTGCTTTATTGCAAATGATTACCCAGACAGCTTGGGATAATTTAGATTACTTAGTGGTGGATATGCCGCCAGGTACCGGTGATATTCAATTGACCTTGGCGCAGAAAGTGCCGGTGGCGGGGGCTGTGATTGTGACCACACCACAAGATATCGCTCTGTTGGATGCGCGTAAGGGCATCGAGATGTTCCGCAAAGTGAATATTCCTATTTTGGGTATTGTGGAAAATATGGCGGTACATATTTGCTCCAATTGCGGGCATGCCGAGCATTTATTCGGTGAAGGTGGCGGTGAGCGTTTGGCGGCCAGCTATGATGCAGAGTTGCTAGCCTCATTGCCTTTGTCTATGGCGATTCGCTTGCAGTGTGATGGTGGTGAACCGACCGCCAGTGCTGATCCAGACAGCCAGATAGCGATGATTTATCAGCAGTTGGCACGCACTGTTGCTGCGCGAATCAGTGTGCTCAATCAGCACAGTGCGGCTATGCCATCGATTGAGGTCAGTGACGATTAGTTGAATCAGGTTGCAGAGCCGAGGCGTGTTGTGATAAGTGCCTTGGCCTGCTTAAAAGGAGACTCAAAATGAGTTTTACCGTATATCTTTCCGGCGAAATCCACAGCACATGGCGTGAAGAGATTCAGCAGGGGGCTGACGCTTTAGGTTTAGATATTCGCTTCACCTCGTCAGTGACCGAGCATGATGCCAGTGATGCGGCAGGTGATCATTTAGGGGGGGGCCGAGCAGAATTTTTGGCGCGACCATCAGTCCGCTAAAGTCAACGCTATTCGTACTAAAACTCTAATCGAAAGCAGTAATTTAGTGGTAGTGCGTTTTGCTGACCAGTATAAACAATGGAATGCGGCCTTTGATGCGGGCTACTGCGCCGCACTCGGCTAACTTTGCATGCCGACAATATTATCATCCGCTCAAAGAAGTGGATGCTGCTGCTATGGCTTGGGCGACGACTCCGGCGCAAGTTGTCGAGATTCTACGCTATACCACACGAGCTTAAGTGGTGTCGGTGATCAAAAAAGCGCGCTATAGATGGCGCGCTTTTTTGTGGCTGAGCAGTATGTATCAATCAATACGTTTAATGGTTTTAATCACAATTGGATCAATAGGCACATTTTCACTACGGCCGTATAGAGTGGTTTTAACTTGGGCGATTTGGTCAACTACATCCATACCGCGCACCACTTTAGCAAATACCGCATAGCCAAAATCCCGGCTGCTATGGTTTAAAAAATCATTGTCCGCATGATTAATAAAAAATTGCATCGTAGCTGAATCAGGTGCTTGGGTGCGCGCCATCGCCACAGTACCACGCGCATTTTTCAAGCCATTATCAGCTTCGTTTTTAATCGCAGGCTTGGTCGCTTTTTGTTGCATATAGCTATCAAAACCACCGCCTTGAATCATAAAGTTTGGAATTACACGGTGAAAAATAGTGCCGTTGTAGCGTTCGGCATCCACATAATCAAGAAAGTTGGTCACTGTGATCGGTGCTTTCTCTGCTTCTAGCTCCAGTTCGATTTCACCAAAACTGGTATTGAGCACAACATGGGGGTTATCCGCCGCCAGTACATTAGCTGCCATAAACACCATGCAGCCTGTCAGTAGTAGTTTCTTAAGCATAGAGTTCTCACTTTATCGAGTTTAAACAAGCCCATCGCGCACGATTAAGCGTTTCGGTTGATCAAGGGTGTTGCATCCAGCGATGCTTGACTAGGCGGCAGTCTAACACGCTGTATTTGTGCAATATATGCCATCGTTTAAAGCTATTGAGTTGAATCAAGCTTAGGCGCGTGGCCAGGCAAAACTCAGCACCTGCGCAATATGAGTGGCGTCCAGTAGCTGCAGTAAAACACGATCCAAACCCAGCGCAACCCCTGCGCACTCGGGCAAACCCTGCTCCAGTGCAGCAATTAGATTGGCATCATGCAGGCGTTCAGTGCCTTGTAGTTCATGTTGGAAGCGTTGCAGTTGTTGCTTCGCATCGGTGAGCTCTTGATAGCCATTGGCCAACTCCATGCCGTTAAAAAACACTTCAAAGCGTTGCGCGATGAGCACACCCTGTTCGTTGTTAGCCAATTGAGCTAATGCCGCTTGTGAGGCAGGGAACTGATCAATAAATACCAGAGTATTGTGCGGTAAGGCGGGTTCCACTTGATGGCTCATAATCACATCTAACCAGCCGTCGCGGTCGAGTGCTAAGTCAGCATTGGCCAGTTTTTGTCCGCGCTGAGCGATGTCGTGATCGCTGCAGTGATGCACATTCAGTTGCGCGTATTGCGCTAAGGCTTGCGCATAGCTCAAGTGTAAACAGGTTAAGTCGCTAAAACGTGCCGCCAGTAACAGCTGCAGTAATTCAGCCACTTCGTCCATCAATTGCCGATGTGTCCAGCCGACGCGATACCATTCCAGCATGGTAAATTCTGGGTTATGGCGTTTACCCGCTTCGCCCTTGCGAAACACTTTGCAGATTTGATAGATATCACCATAGCCCGCGCAGAGTAGACGCTTCATCGCATATTCAGGTGAGGTGTGCAGCCAGCGTTGTCCTGCTTGGATGGGCGTGATATTGGGGTCGGCAACAGGGGCTTGGGCTAACAGCGGTGTTTCAACTTCCAGTACCGTGCGGGCATAAAAGTACTCGCGAATCGTGCGGTACAGTTGTTGCCGTGCGACTAATGCTGTGCGTGGCGCACTGGGTGACCATAGATGCATGGCTGATGGGTCTCCTGCAATAAATAAGGGAGCCTAGAGCTCCCTTGATAGCTCGGCGCGTTAGGCTTAGGCGCGGCTGACATATTCACCGCTGCGTGTATCGATTTTGAGCGTTTCGCCTTCGACAATAAACAACGGTACGCGCACCACCGCACCGGTGCTGAGGGTGGCAGGCTTAGTACCGCCTTGCGCGGTATCGCCTTTTAAGCCAGGATCGGTTTCTGCGACATCCAGTTCCACAAAATTCGGCGCAGTCACAGAGACCACTGCGTCGTTGTACAGGGTGACCACATAGACCACCTGTTCTTTCAGCCATTTAATAGTATCGCCTAAGGCTTCACGGCTGGCGCCTAATTGCTCAAATGTGCCGTCGGTGGCCATAAAGTACCAAAACTCATCATCGCTGTATAAATACTCCATATCCCGATCAACGATATCAGCGCTTTCTAAGCTTTCGCCAGACTTAAAGGTCCGCTCCCATACCCGCTGGGTGCGGATACTACGTAATTTTACGCGGCTAAATGCTTGGCCTTTGCCGGGCTTAACAAACTCGATATCAATCATGATGCAGGGTTCGTTATCCACCATGACGCGCAGTCCTGGTTTGAATTCGTTGCTAGAATAGTTGGCCATAATGCAATCCTGTCGTATTTAAGGTCCTGAGAAATGTCTAGTGTAGCGCAAACCCAAAAAATTATTTTTCAGCAGGAGTGGGGGCAGGTGTTAGCGCAGTCGTTGCGCAGCAGTCAGCAACTGCTTACTGCGCTTGAGTTGCAAGCGACTGATTTTCCTAAGGGATTAAGTCAGGCTTTGTCATTTCCAGTCTTAGTGCCGCGGCCTTTTGTCGAGCGCATGGGCAAAGGCGATCCGCGCGATCCGTTACTGTTACAAGTCTTGCCGCTAGCGGCGGAAGATCAACTGCATCCAAGCTTTAGCCTAGATCCATTAGGTGAACAAGAGAGCAATGTGGCAACCGGGGTGATTCATAAATACCATGGGCGGGTGTTGTTATTGGCGGCCAGCGGCTGCGCGATTAACTGCCGCTATTGTTTTCGTCGACACTTTCCTTATAGTGAAAATCGCTTAGGGCGTGCGCAGTGGCAGTCGGCGTTAAATTATATTGCCCAAGACACCAGCATTACTGAGGTGATTCTCAGTGGTGGTGATCCCTTGATGCTGCAAGATGAGCGCTTAGCCGAGTTGGTGGCGGGTATTGCTGATATTACTCATGTGCAGCGTCTGCGAGTGCATTCGCGTTTACCCGTAGTGATTGCTGAGCGTTTAACTGATCAATTAACCGATATTTTAACCGGCACACGCTTGCGCAGTAGCTTAGTCTTGCATGTGAACCATCCGCGTGAGTTAACGCCGCTGCATGCTGAGCGCTTAGCTAAACTGCGCCAAGCAGGGGTGACCTTGCTCAACCAAACGGTCTTGCTCAAAGGTGTCAATGACAGTGCTCAAGTGCTGATTGAATTAAGTGAGCAGCTGTTTAATCATGATGTATTACCTTATTACTTGCATGTCTTGGATCGAGTGCAAGGCGCGCAGCATTTTGATGTGACGAGTGCTGAGGCTTACACTTTATATCAGCAGATGCTGGCGCAGTTGCCGGGCTATTTAGTGCCTAAATTGGTGCGTGAGGAAGCCGGACAAGCGCATAAGACCCCATTGCATGCTTTTTAAAGCAAAGGCTGGACAAATCCACCGCAAACAGAGCACGTCTTGCTACACTGCACACTGGATTTATTAAGGTTAGAAAATTTTTGTGAGTACACCAACTGATTTTGCCAGCTTGCCGTTACCGGCAGCATTGTTAACCAACTTAGCTGATTTAGGCTACAGCAGCATGACCGCGATTCAAGCGCAAAGCTTGCCGGTCATTCTCAAGGGCATGGATGTGATTGCCCAAGCCAAAACCGGTAGCGGCAAAACCGCAGCCTTTGGTATTGGCTTATTATCACCGCTTAACCCACGCTATTACGGCTGCCAAGCTTTAGTCTTGTGCCCAACCCGTGAATTGGCCGACCAAGTGTCGAAAGAGATTCGTCGCTTGGCCCGTGCCGAAGGCAATATTAAAGTGTTGACCTTATGTGGCGGCGTCCCTTTTGGTCCGCAGGTGGGTTCGCTTGAACACGGTGTGCATATTGTCGTTGGCACTCCGGGGCGGGTGTTAGAACATGCGCGTAAAGGCACTTTGGACTTGTCCGGACTGAACACCTTAGTGTTGGATGAAGCTGACCGTATGCTGGATATGGGCTTTTATGACAGCATTGCTGACATCATTGAATTCACCCCTAAGCGTCGGCAGACCTTATTGTTCTCAGCCACTTTCCCTGAAGGGATTCAGCAGTTGGCGGCGAACTTTTTGCGCCAGCCACAGCATATTCAAGCCGATATTGAACATGCTGAACATCAGATTGAGCAGCATTTCTACGAAATCACCCCTGAACAGCGCCAAGGTGCGGTGGAACGTATTTTGCGTCATTACCGCCCTGAAGCTTGTGTCTGTTTTTGCTTTACTAAGCAGCAAACCCAAGAGTTGGCTGATTATCTCAATAGCCAGAAAATCTCGGCGCTGGCCCTGCACGGTGATTTAGAGCAGCGCGAACGTGATCAAGTCTTGGCCTTATTTAGCAATCGCAGTTGTAGCGTGTTGGTGGCCACCGATGTGGCGGCGCGTGGTTTGGATATTGATGCCTTGCCGATGGTGATTAACGTTGAACTGGCGCGTGACGCTGAAATTCATACGCACCGTATTGGTCGTACTGGACGTGCGGGCGCGAAAGGCATGGCGATTAGTTTGGTTGGACCTAAAGAAAGTCATCGCGCCAATGCTATTGAAGAGTTGCTGAAAAAACCTTTGAGCTGGCATTCGCTAAACGCCCTAAAAGAGTCAGATGGCCAGTCTTTGCTACCGGCGATGGCGACTTTATGTATTTCTGCCGGCCGCAAAGATAAATTACGCCCAGGCGATATTCTCGGGGCCTTAACGGGTATTGGTGGTTTGACCAGTGCGCAGGTGGGCAAGATTTCGATCTTTGACCATCAGGCTTTTGTGGCTGTTGAGCGTTTGCTGGCACGACAAACCCAGCAGCGTTTAGAAGAGGGTAAGATCAAAGGTCGTAGCTTAAAGATACGTGTTCTTTAAACACCCAGCATAGCTGGCGCTCGGTGTGAGTGCTGGCTACTGTTGCTGACGCAGAGGTGTCAGTAAGTCGCTCAGGCCATTGTGATCGATTTCATGCATCAGCTCCAACAGTCGTCCCAGATCGCTCTTAGGGAAGCCTTCGCGGGCAAACCAGTTGAGGTATTGACCGGGGAGGTCGGCTAAGAGGCGACCTTGGTATTTACCAAAGGGCATGCGTGTGGTGACGAGGCGTTGGAGGTCTTTAGGCTGCATGGGCTTCACTGTAGGGTGGTGGTCAGGCTTGCCTAGTGGCAAATATTGCTGTGCAGCATATGCTAGCAAAGCGTTCGATGAATATTGGGTAAGTTTAGCACTTACTTTTATTGCTTAAGAGAATTCAAATGATTGTAAAAGGTTTACGTAATGGTTTAGGCCAATTGATTATTTTTGCCGATTGGCTGACTCGCCCTAAAGCGATGCAGCGCAGCGCAGCGAAACAGGCCGAAGTGGATGCAGCCACTGCAGGCTTAGCCTTGTATCAGTTTAAAGCCTGCCCTTTTTGCGTAAAAGTACGCCGTGGGATGCATGCCTTAAATCTTAAGGTTGAGCTGCGTGATGCAAAAAATAACCCGCAGTTTCGTCAAGAATTAGAGCAGCAGGGCGGGCGTATTAAAGTGCCATGCTTGCGTATTGAAGAAGCCGGTGAAGTACGCTGGATGTATGAGTCCAATGATATTCTGGCTTATCTAAAAGAGCGCTTTGCATCATAGCGATAAGCTCGCAGGCGTGCTGCGTGTCGTACTGTGGAGCAGCTGTGCGTTCCTTGATGAGCCCGTACGGGGTTCACGCCTTTGCAATCACGCCTGCTTGGCTTGTTGAGGGCAGAACGACACTGGTGCAGTAGGCGCGCGCATACCTTGCAAACTCAATCTAACCTAGGCTGCCATACGTTAAAGAATAGTCGCCAGATCAATCTGATCGCTGCGTTGAATATTGGCGGTCAGGGTGCGACACAGGCTTAAAAACTCACTCATGGCATCGGTTTGATATTTGTGCTTATGCCAAATAAAGGTGAATTGTCGAGTTAAATTGAGCTCAGGTGTTTCAATCGCGACTAAGCTGCCACGGCGAAAGGCATCACGCAATGCCAAGCGTGAAATACAGCCAATCCCCAAGCCGGATTCCACGGCGCGCTTAATTCCTTCAGTATGCTCAAGTTCCAAGCGAATATTGGGCCTGTGCTGACGCTGCAAAAAAGCCTGCTCAAACGCCAAACGTGTGCCTGAACCCTGCTCACGAACAATCCACGCCTCATTTACCAGCTCACTTAAACTGGCATGCCCCTGCTGGGCTAATGGGTGCTGTGGTGCACAAAAAACCACCAGCTCATCGGCAATCCATGGCTCAGCAATAATATTGCTATCCTGGTAATAACCCTCAATTAGACCCAAATCCAATTGGTAGCTGGCGATTTTCTGCACAATTTGCGCAGTGTTATGCACATGCAAGCGCACCTTACAGCTGGGATGCTGCTGCATAAAGTGACCAATCAAGAGCGTGGCTAAATAGTTACCAATAGTCATGGTCGCGCCCACCGATAATGAGCCAAAGCCATGGTTGCCGGTGAGCAAACCTTCCAGAGCTTGTGCTTGCTCTAACAACGCCAGCGCGCGCGGTAACAACTGCAAGCCTAAAGCATTGATGATCAAGCGCTTACCGGCGCGATCAAACAGCATACAGTCGTAACTGCGCTCCAGCTCTTTAAGTGCGGTGCTGGCGGCTGATTGCGACATGGCCAAGTGTTCTGCTGCCTTAGAGACGCTTTGATACTGAGCGATGCAGGTAAATACCTGTAATTGGCGAAGAGTCAATCGCATATCTGTATTCCTGATATGATTTATACATATTATCAATTTAACAGATTAAGGTTTTAAACCTACACTCTAACCAATCTTTTCTTACGCTGGAGCGTGTTATGAGCAATTTGAATGTCGAGCAGGTATTAAGTGTTCATCACTGGAATGACAGCTTGTTCAGTTTTAAAACCACCCGTGACCCAGGCTTGCGCTTTGCAAACGGGCAGTTTGTGATGATTGGTCTTGAGGTTGAAGGCCGTCCTTTAATGCGCGCCTATTCAATTGCCAGTCCTAACTATGAAGATCATCTCGAGTTTTTCAGCATTAAAGTGCCCAATGGGCCACTCACTTCACGCCTGCAGCATTTAAAAGCCGGCGATACGGTCAAGGTCAGTAAAAAACCTACCGGCACTTTATTGCTTGATGATTTACTGCCAGGTAAGCATCTGTATTTGCTCAGCACCGGCACAGGTTTAGCACCTTTTATCAGTGTGATCCAAGATCCAGAAACCTATGAGCGTTTTGAAAAAGTGATTCTGGTGCACGGTGTGCGCCATGTCAGTGATGTGGCCTATAGCGATTTTATTACTGACAACTTACCGCACAATGAGTTTTTTGGTGAGCAGTTACGCGATAAATTAATTTATTACCCAACCGTGACCCGCGAGCCGTTTCGCAATCAGGGGCGCATTACTGAATTGATGCGTAGCGGTAAATTATTTGCGGATATTGGTTTACCGCCAATCAATCCCACCGATGATCGCGCAATGATTTGCGGTGGCCCAGACATGCTGACGGACACCAGTACTCTGCTGAATGAGTTTGGCTTAAAGGTGTCACCGCGCTTAGGCACGGCGGCTGATTATGTGATTGAGCGGGCATTTGTTGAGAAGTAGCATCGAAGCGGCTTATCAAGCATAGATACTCTAAGGTAAAATACCGCCCTAGCAAAGATGCTAGAAGGCGGTGTTTTACAGCACAAGGAGAACGTTTTTAGCGCAAGACAACAAAAGCTTTTTTCACAATATCAGAGGCTGCTTGTGCTGGGGTTTGGCGGATAGAGGCTTCTTGTTCGGCAATAATGCTAAACAATCCATCCAGTGCCTGTTCGGTCACATAGTTTTCGATCGAGGCATCTTTACTGTCAATGACTCCGAAACTGGCTGCTTGCCCGGCAAAATTATTGAACTTGAAATCACCGGGTTGGCCAAGCTGTTGCACCGCCATACGTGCGCTTTGCTCCAGCATGGCTGTCATGCCATCGCCAGCTTGCTTTTGGCTTAATTCATTTAATGATAAAGCATAGGCTTGCGCTGCAAATAGCAGCCCAATACATCCAGCAAGATAGGCACGCATAGTAGTTTCCCTCAATCAGCGCTTATACAGCGTTTTTGAATGCCTGTTCGGGAAGCAGTGCTGCCGCTTCACGATCCAGCACAATAGTTAAGTTCGAGTGCTGTTTAAGGGCTGAGGCGGGTAATCTTTCATCAATCTCGCTGCTAAACAGTTGCGCCATAATGTCAGTTTTATTACGCCCTGTAGCGACTAAAATGATTTCTTTAGCTTCTAGGATATCTTTAATACCCATGGTGATTGCGAGTGTGGGCACTTCACTTTGCTCGACAAAGAAACGTCCATTATCAATTCGCGTTTGCTCAGAGAGTTCGACCACGTGAGTGCGACTATTAAAGCAGGTTTGTGGCTCATTGAAACCAATATGGCCGTTTGAACCAATACCTAATAATTGTAAGTCCATTCCGCCCATAGTTTGGATGGCGTTTGAATAGGCAAGGCATGCCGCTTCAATATCGCTGGCCAAACCATCAGGTAAATGAATATTGTGCTTGGGTATATTGAGTTGATTAAATAAGTGTTGGCACATGTAATAGTTATAACTTTGTGGATGTTCAGCGCTGAGGCCAATGTATTCATCCAAGTTAAAGGTGGTTAATTGTGAGAGATCAACCGGTGACTGCTGTAGAGCCCCGAGCAGTTGAGCATAGACCGGTTCCATGGTGCTACCCGTCGCTAAGCCCATTACCGCAGAGGGGGCTGCTTTGATTTTTTCCAGAAGACGCTGCGCGGTATAAAGGGACACTTCGTCTACTGTATCGAAAATTTTATACATAATTAAAGATCATCAAATAGGAGATAAATAAGTACACCCTGTACTCAGACAGGAATTATAACTGTGTAAGCCTTGCTGTATATAGAGTGTTGAATAATATTTTGTATCAGGTGGCAACGTCACACTTAATGGATAAGCAACAGGCCTATAGAGGGCTTATGACAGTTGGCAGGCTGATATGTTCTTTCATTGAGGCCATAGCGCCCGCCGAAACTCGCCAGGGGTGTGTTGTGCCCAACGTTTAAATGCGCGTTGAAAGGCTTCCGGTGAAGAAAAACCCAGTAGCCAAGAAATCTCACCAAAGGTCAGCTCGGTATCACGAATATAACTGCTGGCCAGGTCAAAGCGTGTCTGATTGACCAGCTGGCGAAATTGTGTGCCTTGCGCGGCGAGTTTGCGGCGCAGTGTCCAGCTAGGAATATGTAGTTTTTGTGCGATCTGCTCAATGCTCGGCTCGCCGTTTTTTAATACAGGCGCGATCAGTTGGCTGACTTGTTCGACTAAGCTGTAGTTGCGCGTTTTTAAGGCCAGTTGTTCTTCGCATAATTGCAGCAGAGCGTGCCACGTGCTGGGGCAGTGTGCAGGGTTGTGCAGCGCTAGGCTTTTTTGACTTAAGCGAATGCGGTTATGTTTGGCATTAAATTCAAGCGGACACTTGAGTTGTTCGCTAAAGGCTGCAGCGTAACTCGGCTCAGAAAACTCAATTTGCAGTAATTCAATAGCTAGATCCTGCTGGCAGACTTGGCTTAAATGACTGATCCACGCCCGTAATACTGATTCAACCACAAAGCAGTTGTAAGCGTTATAGGGGGCGATGGAATAAAAACTTAACCACGCGCCTTGGTTGTCTTCTAGCAGCTGGCTGGCGCCGCGATAGTTTTGTGCATACAAGGGTTCAAAACGGCTGATGCAGCGTGCTGCAGCACGCACTGTCGGTGCTTGTGCCGCGGTTATGCCTGCCAAGCCTAGATGGCTGAGTAAACTGTATTGGCCAATGGTTAGGCCCAGTGCAGGGTTGCCAGTCAGGCTGATTGCTGCATGCCCGAGGCGCATATAGCGCGGAATAGACAGCCTGGCATGTGGTTCTGCTAAGCGTGCAGGGCTGAGTTCGAAGCGTTCAAATAACTCGGTGGTACTTTGTCCATGCTGCGCGATGGCGGCAGCAATGCTGTATACAAAACCAACGGATAAATCACCTAAGCGCATATTGGCGGTGGTTTTTAGCATTGCATTGCACCTTGAAAACTAGACAGTGTTTATTATAGTCATTATTTTGTTTGATAGGGTCATTGAGAAGGCTCAGTGAGCTGTCTATTGTGTGGGTTAATATTTGACTGATTACGATGCGATGTATGCATCTAAAAAATCAGCATTCTGTGTTTGCACCTGTTTTGGAGAGTCCCAATGTCAAATCCTCATTACCCGCATTTAATGTCACCGTTGGACCTTGGCTTTACCACGCTAAAAAATCGTGTGTTGATGGGCTCAATGCATACCGGTTTAGAAGAGCGTCCTAATGGGTTTGAGCGTATGGCCGCCTATTTTGCTGAACGTGCGCGTGGTGGGGTGGGCTTGATTGTCACAGGTGGTATCGGCCCCAATGAAGAGGGCAGTGTTTACGCCGGTGCAGCTAAGTTAAGTACCCCTGAAGAAGCTGAAAAGCATAAAGTGGTCACTCAAGCGGTGCATGCGGCTGGGAGTAAAATTTGTATGCAGATTCTGCATGCGGGCCGTTATGCTTTTAGTCCAAAATCGGTGGGTCCTAGTGCGATTCAGGCGCCGATCAACCCATTTAAACCCATTGAATTGGATGAAGAGGGCATTGAAAAGCAAATTGCTGACTTTGTGAATTGTGCCGTGTTAGCCCAGTCAGCTCACTACGATGGCGTGGAGATTATGGGCTCTGAAGGCTACTTCATTAACCAGTTTCTAGCGTTGCATACCAACCAGCGTACCGATCGCTGGGGTGGCAGCTATGCAAATCGTATGCGCTTAGCGGTAGACATTGTTCGTCGTGTACGTGCAGCGGTGGGTACCGATTTTATTATTATTTACCGTTTATCGATGCTTGATTTGATGGAAAAGGGCAGCAGTTGGGACGAAGTCGTACTGCTGGCCAAAGCCATTGAGGCGGCGGGTGCAACTATTATTAATACGGGGATTGGCTGGCATGAAGCGCGTATCCCTACCATCGCCACTAAAGTGCCGCGTGGTGCCTTTACTAAAGTGACCGCCAAATTGCGTGGTGAGGTTGCAATTCCGTTAATTGCTACCAACCGGATTAATACGCCAGAAGTGGCTGAGCGTGTTTTAGCGGAACAAGACGCAGATATGATTTCTATGGCGCGCCCTTTCTTAGCCGACCCAGAATTTGTTAATAAGGCTGCTGCCGGACATGCCGAGCAGATCAATACCTGTATTGGTTGTAATCAAGCGTGTTTGGACCATACCTTTAGCGGCAAGTTGACCTCGTGCTTGGTTAATCCGCGTGCTTGTCATGAAACTGAACTCAATTATATTGCCACCACTGCAGTGAAAAAGGTTGCTGTGGTCGGCGCGGGGCCTGCAGGTCTAGCTGCTGCTACTGTGGCGGCTGAGCGCGGTCATCAGGTGACTTTATTTGATTCTGCCAGTGAAATTGGCGGCCAATTTAATGTGGCTAAGCTGATACCAGGTAAAGAAGAATTTTATGAAACGCTGCGCTATTTTCACAATAAACTGCAGTCCACGCAGGTCAATGTGCAGCTCAATACTAGGGTGAGTGCCGCAGAGTTATTAGCCGGCGGTTTTGATGAGGTGATTTTGGCCACGGGTATTGTGCCGCGAGTGCCAGACATTCCAGGTATTGAGCATCCTAAGGTGCTGAGTTATTTAGATGCCATTTTAGAGCGTAAGCCGGTTGGTCAGCGCGTGGCAGTGATTGGTGCGGGAGGGATTGGCTTTGATGTGTCTGAGCTGATTACGCACAGTGGTGAGTCGAGTAGCTTGGACCGCGAAGCCTTTTGGAGAGAGTGGGGTATTGATTTGGGTTTAGAGGCACGCGGTGGTGTGGCAGGTATTGCGCCACAGCCTGAAGCGGCGGCACGCCAAGTGTATTTGCTGCAGCGGAAAAAGAGTAAAGTGGGTGCTGGCTTAGGTAAAACCACCGGCTGGATTCACCGCGCAGGCTTGAAAAGCAAGCAGGTTGAGATGCTCGCTGCCGTTGAGTATTTGCGCGTTGATGATGCTGGTTTACATATCAGTGTTGCCGGTGGCGAACCACAGATTTTAGCAGTGGATACTGTGATTCTTTGCGCTGGGCAAACGCCGCTACGTGAGTTGCAAGCAGAATTGGAAAGTGCGGGCGTGACCGTGCACTTAGTTGGCGGCGCTGATGTGGCTGCAGAACTGGATGCTAAGCGCGCGATTGATCAAGGTTCACGCGTGGCGGCTGCTGTGTAAAGCACTCTGTCAGAGTGCAAACGCGTTGTCGGCGAAAGCTTGCAGCGCTGTTTTTGTTTTATGAGTTGTGCTTTGGCCTTTGAACATAAGGTTAAAATTGTATTTTTGCTTGAAAAGTCTGGCTGAAAAACTTAAACAGCGGGCTGGATCGGGTAAACTCTGCCTCTCAATAATAACCAGCCCTTCTCGTTTGCCAGGGTTGGTTAGACGGTCTGTGTGGAATGCGCGTGCCTAGCGCTTTTGCAGAGGTCGCACAGCAGCAGGAGAACGTGATGCAGAACACGCAACTGATTTATATTCTTGACCCTATGTGTTCGTGGTGTTGGGGTTTTAACCCAGTGCTGCAGCAGGTGCTTAAGCACGCTCAGGCCGCCGGCGTAAAGGTCACTTTGCGCGTGGGGGGCTTGCGCACCGGTCAGCAGGCGGTGCTGGATCAGAGCAAGCGTGAGTATATCCTGCAGCATTGGCGCAGCGTTGCCGAGACCACAGGCCAGTCATTTAACTTTGCTGACGCCTTGCCCAGCGGCTTTCTTTACAATACTGAGCCGGCTTGTCGCGCCCTAGTTGTAGCCCGGGAGTTGGATGATACTTTGATGTTTAACTTGCTGGATAGGCTGCAGCAGGCTTTTTATCAGGATGCTATAGACATCACCCAGCCTCGCGTATTGCGCGAGCTGGCCGTTGCTGCGGGCTATTCTAGTGAGGCGTTTTGCTCGGCCTTCGATGCCGCAGATACGCACGCCGCTACTCAGGCCGAATTTGCTTGGGTGCACAATTTAGCGGTCAGTGGTTTTCCAACCTTACTGGCTCAGTATCAGCAGCAATACGCGCTAATCAGCAATGGTTATCAGCCTTATACGGCGCTTGAAGCGCTTCTCAGTCGTTGGATCTCAATTAATGCAAACGCCTGATCAGATCAGTTGGGCGCACATTCGTCGCTTAGCTGTACAGCATAAGCCGAGTTTAATTGTCGCGAACATTCTCGCGCTACTCGCCACCCTTTGCAGCGTGCCTATCCCTTTGCTGCTACCGTTGCTGGTGGACGAAGTATTGCTCGGACAGAGCGGTAAGGCGCTCGAAACTATGGATCGCTGGTTGCCTGGCCCCTGGCAGCAAGCAGTGGGCTATATTGGCTTTATGTTGGTGCTGACATTTTTCCTGCGCTTGGGTTCGTTATTGTTTAACGTCGGACAGAGTAAGATGTTCACTCATCTGTCTAAAGATGTGGTGTACCAGATTCGAATGCGCTTGCTGGAGCGCCTTAAGCGTATTTCTTTGCGTGAATACGAAAGCTTAGGCAGTGGCACAGTGACCACGCACTTGGTGACTGATTTAGAAACCTTAGATAAGTTTATTGGCGAAACTTTAAGTCGTTTTTTAGTCTCGATGCTGACGCTGGTGGGTACTGCTTCGGTTTTGTTGTGGATGAATTGGAAGTTAGCGCTGCTGATTTTGTTACTCAATCCGCTGGTGGTGTACTTTACGATTAAGCTGGGTAAGCGGGTTAAGCACCTGAAAAAGCTTGAGAATGATAGCACTGCGGCTTTTACCCAAACCTTGAATGAAACCTTAGATGCGATTCAAGAGGTGCGTGCCGGTAATCATCAAGGTTACTTTTTTCAGCGCCTGTTGGATCGAGCTAAGCATGTCCGCGATCGTGCCATACACTCGCAATGGAAGACTGATATCTCCTCGCGAGCCAGTGGTTTACTGTTTCAGTATGGGATTGATATTTTTCGCGCTGTGGCCATGCTTACGGTGCTGTTTTCTGATTTATCCATCGGGCAGATGCTCGCGGTGTTCAGTTATCTGTGGTTTATGATTGGCCCGATTGAGCAGTTGCTCAGCCTTCAATATGCATTTTACGCTGCAGATGGTGCTATGTTGCGGATTAATCAGTTGCTTGAGCGTGAAGATGAAGTGGATTATCCGGCGCTTAAAAACCCTTTTGCTGGGCGCAAGACAGTGCCTATCAGTGTGGATAATTTGCAATTTGCTTACGCCGAAGAGCAGATTTTAGATCATTTAAGTTTCACCATCGCCGCCGGTGAAAAGGTGGCAATTGTGGGTGCCAGTGGTGGCGGAAAAAGTACTCTGATACAGCTGCTGCTGGGTTTATACAGTGCGCAAGCAGGACAGATCCGTTATGCCGGAATCAGCTTGCAGGAGATGGGGTTAGCCTGTGTTCGTGAGCATGTTGCGGTTGTTCTGCAAGCTCCCGCCTTATTTAATGACAGCTTGCGTGCCAATTTATGTATGGGCCGTGAGCACAGTGATGCGGCGTGCTGGCAGGCCTTGGCCATTGCTCAGTTGGCAGAGACAGTACGTGCCCTCCCTAAAGGGCTGGACAGTATTATAGGGCGGGCGGGGGTGCGCTTATCAGGCGGGCAGCGCCAGCGCTTAGCCATTGCTCGTATGGTTCTTAGTGATCCTAAGGTGGTGATTTTAGATGAGGCAACCTCCGCGTTAGACAGTGCCACAGAGCTTGCGGTACATCAGGCCTTAAATCAGTTTTTAGAGGGACGTACCACGCTGATCATTGCGCACCGATTAAGTGCGGTAAAACAGGCGGATCGTGTTTTAGTGCTGGCCGATGGACGAGTGGTGGAAAGCGGTACCCATCAGCAGTTGATTGATGAAGAAGGCCTGTACGCACAGCTGTATGGACGCCTACAGTGCTAAGCCTATCAGCCTGAAATATCGAGTTTTTTATAAATTAAGCACAAAGTTATAAAATTGGGTTGACGTGGATAAGCTAAAAGCCTATTCTATGCCCCGTCCACGATATGGGGCTATAGCTCAGCTGGGAGAGCGCTTGCATGGCATGCAAGAGGTCGACGGTTCGATCCCGTCTAGCTCCACCACTTATCAATAACATGAAAAGTGGCATAACATGAATGTGTTATGTTTTAGAAGGTTTTGTCCCCTTCGTCTAGTGGTCTAGGACACCGCCCTTTCACGGCGGTAACAGGGGTTCAAGTCCCCTAGGGGACGCCATATTGTAAAAAAACTTTACTTAAGTAATTTCTGATAGCTATCAGTTATCAGAAAAAGTTACTGCAGTACAGTGTGTAAACGCTGAAAATGTTGAGTTAAGTTATTCACTAGTAAGTATTTAAGTATGCTTATTTAGAAGGTTTTGTCCCCTTCGTCTAGTGGCCTAGGACACCGCCCTTTCACGGCGGTAACAGGGGTTCGAGTCCCCTAGGGGACGCCATATTTAAAGATTCTATCTTTAAAACAAAAAAACCAGCTATGTGCTGGTTTTTTTGTGTCTGAATTAAATACATCTCAAACTTTTTAACAGAACGTCAAGTTATGATGGGCAAGCCCTGTCAGACAAAACGGCCCACTAGAGAGCCGTTTTTTTGTTGCTCAGCTTGCATCATTATGATTTAAAAAACGCAAAACTATCAGCCCGCGCTGCATGCCAGAAACGCTGGAAGACAATGTGTTCTGGTAGTTTTTCGGGGTTGAGTAGATCGCCAGGTTGCAGATAAGGGTGTAGGGTCGACAATGAGCGGACCAGGGTTGGTGAAACACGGCGGATGATATGCTCAGGACCCAGATCACTGGGATGCTGTAAGCCTGCAGCGGCAATCAGCTCGCCTAATGTGGCTACGGTGCGGCTGTGAAAGTGATGCACGCGCGTGCCTTTATCTGCCACATCCAAGCCTTGCCAGCGCTTGGCGTCTTGGGTGGCAATACCGGTTGGGCAGCGATCGGTATGGCAAACTTGCGATTGAATGCAGCCTAAGGCAAACATAAAGCCGCGTGCCGAGTTACACCAATCGGCACCGAGTGCTAAGGTGCGAGCGATATCAAAGGCAGTGATGATTTTGCCCGCTGCGCCAATTTTAATTTTATCGCGCAAACCAATGCCGACTAAGGTGTTGTGCACCAGCATCAAGCCTTCACGCATAGGCGTGCCAATATGATCGGCAAACTCTAAAGGGGCTGCACCAGTGCCGCCTTCGGCGCCGTCGACCACAATAAAGTCAGGGGTAATGCCAGTGCTGAGCATGGCTTTAGCAATGGCAAACCATTCCCATGGATGACCGATAGCCAGTTTAAAGCCTGTGGGCTTGCCGCCGGATAAATCACGTAATTGAGCGATAAAGTGCAGCAGCTCTTCCGGAGTGGAGAAAGCTGAGTGCGATGCCGGTGAAATACAGTCTTGGCCTTCAGGTACACCGCGCGTACGTGCAATTTCTGCGTTGACTTTAGCGCCAGGTAACATGCCGCCGTGCCCAGGCTTAGCTCCTTGTGATAGCTTGACTTCAATCATTTTAACTTGTTCAAGGGTCGCGCGCTCGGTAAAACGTTCAGGGCTAAAGGTGCCGTCCTCATTACGCGCACCAAAATAGCCGGAACCCAGCTCCCAAACGATATCGCCACCTTGTTCACGGTGATAGCTGGAAATCGAGCCTTCGCCACTGTCATGGTAAAACTGTCCAAGACGCGCACCTTTATTCAGAGCACGGATAGCGTTAGGTGACAGCGAACCAAAACTCATTGCGGAAATATTAAAAATGCTAGCAGAGTAGGGTTGCTTACAATCCGGACCGCCAATGCTGACGCGGAAGTTATTATCAATATTTTTTGTTGGACTGATGGAATGGTTAATCCACTCATAGCGTGAGCCGTAGACATTTTGCTCAGTACCAAAGGCGCGGGTTTCCAGTTCGGACTTGGCGCGTTGATAGACTAGCGCACGTTGATCATGGGAGAAGGGCACTTCATCATCATCGGCCTCGACAATATACTGACGCAGCATGGGACGTAGCTTTTCAAACATATAGCGAATATGCGCAGCAATCGGATAGTTACGTCGTAAAGTAGATTGCGTTTGCCGCAGGTCAAGGATGCCCAGCGCCGTTAATGCGATAAAGATGGCGCTGAGTAGCAGCCACCCAGCATTGGCTGAGGCTAATAATAGAGTCACTAGACTGCCGAGAATAACTGCGGCAAAGAGGGCGTAGCGAATAACTAACATAAGGTCTCCAAAAAAACAGTGCTAGGCGCCCTGTATCAGGCTGCCATAACAGGTGTTGAGTGAATTACAGGCGCTGCGCGGCAAAGGTATCGCATTGACTGGCATCGCCGTATGTATAGCCTTGGCTAAACCAACGCTCACGTTGTGCTGAGGTGCCATGGGTGAATGAATCGGGTACGACATAGCCTTGCGCTTGCTTTTGCAGACGGTCATCACCAATGGCTTGTGCGGCATTTAGAGCGTCTTTTAAATCGCCCGGCTCCAGCCATGCATGGCGCTGCTGCGCATGATGGGCCCAGACCCCAGCAAAACAGTCGGCTTGCAGCTCTTGACGTACCAGTAATCCGTTGTTGCCCGTCACACGCTCGCCACGCTGCCGAGCAGCCTGCACGCGGGCTGATACGCCGAGTAAGGTTTGCACATGATGGCCCACTTCATGGGCGATCACATAAGCTTGGGCGAATTCGCCGGTGGCGGCAAAGCGCTGTTCCATTTCTTTAAAGAAGGACAGATCTAAATACACTTGCTGATCGCCCGGGCAATAAAAAGGTCCGACGGCTGAATCGGCCAGACCGCAGGCAGAACGGACACTGTCGTTAAATAAAACCAGTTTTGGGTCTTTGTATCTTTGTCCAGATTGTTGAAACAACGCGCGCCAAGTATCTTCAGTATCGCCTAAAATAGCGCGCACAAATTCACTTTGCGTGTCGTTGCTGGGTGGGGCTGGCTCGTTGCTTGGGCCTCCGACCTGGATACCGCCTTGTTGGATGGCTTGGCCGGCGATGGTGCCAATGATCTGCAGTGGGTCTTGGCCGCTTAATAAGCCCATGACTACGATAATTGCCACGGCGCCTAAACTCAGGCCTTTACCGCCGATGCGGCGACCTTTACCGCGCTGATCGACAACGTTGTCGCTACGGCGTGCTTTTTTCCAACGCATAAGACGTCCTGCTCTGTGCTGAATCTGTTAGCTGTTAAGAGGTGTGCCAAGTAATGCTTTCTATGCTGCCGTCAGCACTGACTTGCAGCCAACTGTCTGCTTCTGCAATACCATCCGCTTCTTGCCAGCTGCCGGGTGCGCAGCGTGCATTCACCTGCAAGTGCAGAGCTGCGGCTTGTGCGCATTGCAGGTCATCGGCCCAAGGTGTCTTATCGCTTTCCAGTAGCAAACTGTGCCATTTGCCCACCGCTTTTTCAAACCACACCACGGGAATACCGGCACATAAGCAGCGAGACACACGGCCTTTTTGCTGCCAGGCACAAGGTGCACCTAGGGTGGCAGTCAGCCAAGCACTCATGGCGTCACGGTTGCTTTCTTTTAGATAAATTTCAATATCGGGTTGGCGCATACATTAGGTTTCCGTTTTTTCGATCCAGTCATAGCGAATGGCAATGGTGGTGGTGAGTGTTTGCTTGATCACCGCTTCGCGTTTCTCTGCATGAGCGCGCCAGCCGTGTGGCGTCATGGCTAATAAATCGCTGCGCGCTTTGGCATCGTTTAGAGTCAGGGTGAAACGTAAGGTTTCACTGTGGACGTGTTGCATACCATTGGGGATCAGTTGCAGATGCTTGCTGTCATCATAACTGCGTACTTCATCATACAACTGCTGACGTAATTCCAATAGATGATCACTGCAGGGTCCCATACGCAATAAGGCGCCGCCTGGGGCCAGTACGCGCTGTGCTTCTTGCCAGTCTAGCGGACTGAAAATACTGGCAATGGCTTGGCAACTGTTATTAGCCAAGGGCAAGCGCGCCATGCTGGCGACTAACCAGGTGGTGCGCGCATCACGTTTGCAGGCCTGCTTAACCGCTTCACGAGAAATATCTAAAGCGTAACCTTGGCTCTCGGGCAAGGCTTGCGCAATATGCGCGCTGTAATAGCCTTCGCCGCAGCCAATATCCAGCCATTTTTTGGGTTGACGTTCTTGCATCAGTGCCGCAAAACGTTCTGCCAATGGCGCGTAATGACCGCCTGAAAGAAAGTCGCGGCGCGCTTGCACCATGGCCGGATTATCGCCAGGGGCACGGCTGTTTTTATGTTGTACAGGTAATAAGTTGATATAGCCTTGCCGCGCGCGATCAAAGCTGTGCTGGTAAATGCAGCGCAAGCTGTTCTCATGCACGGTCAGAGCCGCTTGGCAGATAGGGCAGATAAGCATGCCAGTCACCGGACCTTTGAAGAATAAGGGTGTATAAAATATGCAGATATCTGCATGCTAGTGTGTAAGACACGACTCAGCACGACAGTGAATTGTGCACACAGTGTAGTGAAAAGGCCTGTGTTTTGTAAGCGCTACGGGAGATTACTGCTAGAATGCGCCAGCGATTATTTTGAGGTTGTCTGATGGATGATTTACGTTTTGGCGGCATTGCCCGCTTATACGGCGTTGATGGTTTACAGCGCTTAGAACAAGCGCATGTCGCTGTGGTGGGGATTGGCGGTGTAGGTTCTTGGGCCGCTGAAGCTTTAGCGCGCTCCGGTGTGGGTGAAATATCTTTATTTGATTTAGATGATGTCTGTATTACCAACACCAATCGCCAAGCGCATACTTTAACCTATACTGTGGGGCAGGCTAAAGTTGATGTCATGGCGCAGCGTATTCAGGCGATTAATCCTGCTTGTAAAGTGCATGCTGTGGCTGATTTTGTCAGTCGCGAGACCATGGCGCAGTACATTACCCCTGAACTGGATTTTGTAGTGGATTGCATTGATAGCGTGCAAGCCAAGGCCGCACTGATTGCTTGGTGCAAACGGCGTAAAATTCAAATTATTACCACTGGTGGTGCCGGTGGGCAGATTGATCCAACCCAAATTCGTGTGGGCGATTTAAATAAAGCCTTTCAAGATCCGCTCGCGTCTCGCGTGCGCTCGATACTGCGCAGTGACTATGGCTTTTCCCGCACCGCAACCAGCCACTACAGTGTGCCTTGTGTGTTTTCCACCGAACAAGCACGCTACCCCAATCCAGACGGCAGCGTCTGTCAGAGCAAAAGTTTTGTCGGTGATGGGGTGAAGCTTAACTGTGCCGGCGGTTTTGGTGCGGCGATGACAGTGACGGCCAGTTTTGGTTTAGTGGCGGCTGCACGTGCTATCGATAAATTAGTGGCGGGTGCGCGTCGGCCAGCAGAGCGCAGCATCGCCGACCTTGTCTGCGCGCAGGAAACTGCTGCGGGGTAGTGATCAGGCGATTTTGGGTCGACACTAAAGTATTGAACTAACTCACAATTTTACCTTCTTAATACGGTAGCCAGTTAATAGGGTCGACTGTTAAGATCATGACCTTTGTACACCAGACAAGCCGTAAGGCATAAGGCAAGGACATTATAATGAAGTTACATCGTTTAGCGGCTTCGGTAGCTGTACTCACCCTCGTGTTGGCAGGTTGTGATAACAAAGCAGCGGTCAGTTCTGATCTAACAACCCCAGCGCAAAAAGCCTCTTACGGTATTGGTTTAAGCATGGGTAAAAACCTTAGCGAAGAAGGCATGGATGATCTGGACTCGCAAGCTGTGGCCTTAGGTATCGAAGATGCCTTAACTAAGAAAGATCAGCGTCTGACGGATGACGAGCTGATGGAAGCCTTTGGTTTCTTACAAGCACGTGCGCAAGAGCGTATGTCTGCACTGAATGATAAAATAGCAAAAGATGGCGCGGCCTTCTTAGTCGACAATGCTAAGCGTGATGGCGTTAAAACCACTGAATCAGGCTTGCAGTATGAAGTGGTGACCAGTGCTGAAGGTGCTAAACCTAAAGTCAGTGATGTAGTGAGCGTGCATTACACTGGTACCTTAATTGACGGTACGGTGTTTGACAGCTCAGTTGAACGTGGTGAACCGGTTGAGTTCCCCGTCGGTGGTGTGATTCCAGGTTGGGTTGAAGGCTTGCAGCTGATGAATGTTGGCGAGAAGTATAAGTTCTATATCCCAAGTGATTTGGCTTATGGCGCGCAAAGCCCAACGCCAGCGATTCCAGCCAACTCTACTTTATTGTTTGAGGTTGAACTGCTGGCTATCGTAGGCGAGCCTCAGGCTGAGGATGCTGCTACAGTTGATCTTGAAGCGACTGAAGCAGTAGACGTCACTAAAGAGTAAAGGCTATTCTTTGCGACACAACGCCCTGCTAAATAGTAGGGCGTTTTTGTTTGTGTCATGTGCAATCTTAGTCGCTACGGTCGAGGCTGCTGGATCGCACCTGAAAGCAATGGTCGCCTGCTACTGCTTAGCGGTTGCGACCACAGGTTATTCGTGTGCTAGTCCGCGCTGCGGACGGTCTATGTATTTGTTAGCGCTGTGGCGTAGTATGGGGCATTATTTTTAGTTTATTTGGATAACAACTATGGATCTACAAGTGATTGCGCGTGACGGTAAGCCTGAGTATGCGGTCTTGCCATGGGAGCAGTATCAGCAACTGTTACGCGATGCTGGGCGCGATAAGCCCAGTGCCGAGACTGTGCAGCCATTAGCCAATTTGCGCGAATTAAAAGCACTGCGGGAGAAGGCCGCTTTAACCTTGGACGATGTGGCGCGAGAGGCTGGAATTAGCCCGCATTATTTGCAGATGATTGAGAGTGGTGAGCGCGAAGTTAGCGATGTGTTAAAGCGGACCTTAGCCCGTGCGCTAAAGGTTTCAGGTTGGCAAGATGAGTGATGCTTTAGCGCTGAGTGCAGAGCACTCCCATGCGTTATTAAAGCTGCTAAAAGCCACCCAGCATCAGCGAGGCGTGATCACTTATCGGCAGGTGATTGAGCAATTGCAACTGCCTGCGCCCAGTGTCCGGCGCTTGGCCATGGCCTTAGAACAGTTGGCCGCAGCAGACCATGCGCAGGGTTGGCCGTTGCGCAGTGCCTTGGTAGTCAGTCAGGCACGACCAGCCCATCCACAGCTTGGCTTTATCCAGTGTGTGCAACAACTAGGGCGTTTTCAGGCGCTGATGGATGAGGCCAATATTGCTGCTTGGCTCAATGCTGAACTGGCTCAGGTCTATCTATTTAGCTATCCAGAGGTGTAGGTATGTTATTTTCAAAGTTACGTGCGCAGATCGGTTATGCCGTCGCTCGCAAGCTGTTTAATCAGCGTTGGGCGGTTGAAAATAAGCGGATATGGCAATGGATGCAAGAACGCTTTGCCCGGATGAGCAGCTATGATGATGTGTCGGCGCGTGCATTTTATGGACATGTGCTGCTGCATCGAGGCCAAGGTTTAGCTGCTAAAAATGAAGGGCTACGCTTACTGCGTCTAGCCGCTGAAGCAGGCGATGCAAAATCAGCGTATCAGCTGGGTCTACAGAGTTTAACGGGTTCGCTTAATCAACCGGCAGATGCTTTGCAGGCTGCGCATTGGTGGGAGTTGGCTGGGCGAGCGGGGCATCCTCTAGCGTTACAGCGTTTGCTGCAACTGTATGAGCAGGGTGGGCCGCAGTTGCCCGCGAGTGCAGAGGATGCACTGCGGATTAAACAGCAGTTGGCTATTGTGCAAGGCTTAGCCTAAGGCGCAGGTTGTGTATACAAAGTGATAGTGCTGCAGATAAAAGTATCCCGCCAATGGGCGGGATACTGATTTAAGCATTAAGCAAATACGGATTTTATTGGCGACTGGCCATCGGCGCTAAGCTTAACCAATCCAATAAAATACGCCCCGTTTCAGCCAAGTAGGCATCATCTTCAGGCTTTAGTTTCTTATCGTCTTCAGCGACCGCAAGATGATCCTCTTCATCGTCCTTGATCATGGTTTTGAGTGGTTCTTCACCTTTTTTAGCGCGACGGGCATTTTCAATATCCAGCTGTTTTTGCTCGATTTTTGCATATTGTGCGCGGCGTTCAATTTCATTTAGGCTGATTTTAGTGTCTTGCATTAAGCGCTGATTTAGCGCTAAACGTGCACGACTAAAGACAAAATCAGGATCATTGTCAGTGCGAGCATCATGACGCGCTTTAAGCTCGCTAATAAAGGGCTTAAATGGATCGCTAGCCGGTGTTAAGGCTGGCTTGATGCTATCCCAAGGCATGGCTTCAGGTAGGGCGCTTTCACCAATTTCAGTAATATCCATATCGGCTGGGTAGCTGATATCTGGAATCACCCCTTGGTGCTGAGTGCTTTGTCCTGACACGCGATAAAACTTAGCAAGGGTCAGCTTAAGTTCACCGTGATTGAGCGGCTGAATGGTTTGCACCGTGCCTTTACCAAAGGTTTGTCCGCCGATGATTAACGCGCGGTGGTAATCCTGCATAGCACCAGCAAAAATCTCTGAAGCTGACGCGGAGAGGCGATTGACCAATACGGTCAAAGGGCCCTTGTAGAAGATACCTTCTTGCTCATCAGCCAGCACATCAATGCGACCATCACTGTTGCGCACCAGTACGGTTGGGCCTTGCTCAATAAATAAGCCGGTCAGTTCAGTGGCTTCTTGTAGTGAACCGCCGCCGTTATTGCGCAGGTCAATCACAATGCCTTCCACGTGCTCTTTTTGCAGTTCAGTGATCAGGCGTTTGACGTCACGGGTGGTGCTTTTGTATTCAGGATCGCCTGAGCGGTAGGCTTTAAAATCCAAGTAAAAGGCTGGGATTTCAATCACGCCTAACTTAACTTTACGGCCATCTTGGTCAAGGTTTAGGATCGACTTTTTCGCCGCTTGCTCTTCGAGCTTGACCGCTTCGCGAGTGATGGTCACTGTTTTACTGGTTTGATCATTGGGCGCATTGCTGGCCGGAATGATTTCTAGGCGCACTTGTGAGCCCTTTGGACCACGAATCAGCTTAACCACTTCATCCAGACGCCAGCCAATCACATCCACCAGCTCTTTCTTGCCTTGGCCTACGGCAATGATTTTATCGGCAGGGGCAACCAGCTTGCTTTTTTCAGCGGGACCGGCTGGAATTAAGCGAACAATTTTTACATGTTCATTATCACCTTGCAGCATGGCACCAATACCTTCCAGCGAAAGGCTCATATTGATATCAAAGTTCTCTGCATTATCCGGTGACAGATAGGTGGTGTGTGGATCATAGGTTTGCGCAAAGGCGTTGATATAGGATTGGAATACGTCTTCGCTGCGCGTTTGCTGCAGACGTTTTTGTTGGTTTTTGTAACGTTTAATCAATAGTGTTTCAATCGCTTTAGGTTCTTTATTAGCAATTTTTAACCGCAGAACTTCATCTTTTAAACGTTTGCGCCATAAATCTTTGAGCGCTGCATCATTGGGTGCCCATTGTGCTTTTTCGCGGTCCGTTTCAAAGGATTCCACAATGCTAAAGTCAATCTTATCAATGCCTTGGTTGAGTTCACCCAGTGCATACTCTAAATATTGATCTAAGCGGGTTAGTTGCTGTTTATAAATAGCATAGCCAGGTTTGAGATTACCGGCTTTGAGGAAATCATCAAATTCTGTTTCCCAACGATCAAAGGCTTTAATATCCTCTGCGGTAAAGTACATCCGCGCGGGGTCAAGCATCTTTAAGTAGCCTGCATACATTTTTCGCGAGCCGGCATCATCCAAGGGTGGCTTGCTGTAATGATGGCGCTTAAGCAACTCAACTACGTTAAGGCTGGCGATCATTTGGTCGCGGTCGGGTTGTAAGTAGTCCCATTGTTGTGCTTTGCTCACTGCATACGCGGCAGGTAAAGCTGCTAGGCCAATGACTAATGCCAGGGCTGAGCGAGTTAAGATGTGCTTCATGCTGATTCTTCGTCTGAGTGAGTAATGACGCATATTAGGCCGCCTAAAGTGGTTACAGTTCCATTGTAAGCTGTATTCAATGAATAAATAGATACGCTGTATGATTACTAATATGGAGACACAATGAAAGCATTACAAGGCAGTGAAGGTCGTCCAAGGTTGATTGAGTGTGCCGCGCCCGTTTGTGCCGCGGGGCAAGTACGTATTCGTGTTGTTGCTGTAGGGGTCAATCGTGCAGATTTATTGCAGGCTGCGGGTTTATATCCACCGCCACCGGGTGTCAGCGATATCCTGGGTTTGGAGTGCGCTGGGGTGATCAGCGAAGTCGCTGAGGGCAGCGCTTGGCAGGTGGGTGATCGCGTCTGTGCCTTATTGGCGGGTGGCGGTATGGCTGAAGAGGTGTGCGTGGATGCGCGCCATGTGCTGCCGGTGCCGCAGGGCTTAAGTTTAGTCGAGGCAGCAGCGATTCCTGAAGTGTATGCCACCGCTTGGCTGAACGTGTTTCAGCTGGCGCAAGTGCAACCTGGTGAGAAAGTGCTCTTGCATGCCGGTGCTAGCGGTGTCGGTTCGGCAGCGATTCAGCTGTGTAAAGCCTTTAACAGTCCGTGCTGGGTCAGTGTTGGTTCGGCCGAGCGTTTAGAGTATTGCCAGGCTTTAGGTGCAGAAGGGGGGGTGTTGCGCGGCGATGGCATTGAGGCTTTGCAAGATTTTGCCCCTTTTGATGTGATTCTCGATCCTGTGGGTGCCAGCTATGCGGCACAGAACTTGAAAATGCTGGCACTGGATGGGCGCTGGGTGAATATTGGTTTGATGGGCGGGCGTCGAGCTGAATTGGACTTGGCTCAGCTGTTGAGCAAGCGTATTCAGTTGATTGGTTCCACCTTGCGCAGCCGTAGCGACGCCTTCAAAGGTGAGTTGGTGGCGCAGTTGAGGGAAAAGGTTTGGCCGTTATTTGCCAGCGCAGCGCTGCAAGCGCAGGCTGATGAAGTGTTTGCTTGGACTGACGCTGAAGCGGCGTTTGCGCGATTAGCGAGCAATAAAGTGAAGGGTAAAGTGGTCTTGCAGCTCTCGCAAGAGTAAGCTTGCGGTGGCTTGCTAGCGCGAGGACTTGAGTCCATCTGCGCTAGCAAGCTTGCCGTGTTATTGCGACAGGCTCAGAGCCTGCCATGCGCAGTACAGCGCAAAGACTAAAAATCCTGCGGCCGCCAGAGTGCGAATCAGTTTTAACGGTAAGCGTTCCGCGGCACAGTTACCCACCAAGACCACTGGCGCGTTTGCCAGAAGCATGCCCACTGTCGTTCCGCAGATCACCATCCAGAAATACTCAAATTGTGCGGCGAGCATGACCGTAGCTACTTGCGTTTTATCGCCCATTTCAGCAATAAAAAAAGCAATCACTGTAGCGATAAAAGGGCCATATTTAACGGCAATAGGATTATCATCATCGAGTGTGTCTGGCACCAGTGTCCATGCCGCAACTGCGAGAAAGCTTGCAGCCAATAGCCACAACAAGGTTGCTTCTGAAAAAAATTGAGCAACTTGGTGACCCACTGCGGCGGCTAAAAAATGATTGGCCAGGGTTGCGACTAAAATGCCGGCGATAATTGGGATAGGTTTGCGATAGCGCGCTGCCAGTAGCAGAGCGAGCAGTTGGGTTTTATCACCCACCTCGGCGATGGCAACAATGCCGGTAGAGACTAGAAATGTTTCAAGCATATAAAGACCTTAGGGCGGACAGATTAGATAACCATGACACACACAGCCTTGCCACCCGGTAAGGTTATGTATGTCATGGGTCTCGTCAGCCAAAGTGATGCGTTATCAGACACTACGCAGCATAAGGTGTACACGCCATGATCTGTTGATCAAGTATGTTGACGTGCACGCTATGGATGTTTCCATAGCCGACTACTCCCCCAAGACGGGGCGTATGCTAAGTAACTTTTAACTGGAAAGCAATGCTTGCACCTAGGTTGGAGCGGTTGATCATTGCCGTCAGTCAGCTGCTGCAGCGATAAACGCTTAAATGCCATTTAAATAGCCGGCTTGGCTGTTATGCTCTTTCTTTTTTCAATATGCAGTGGCACAGTTCTGCAGTTTTCTGCAGCCATTTTATATTGCTCTGCAGACCCGTCGTGATGCTGGGGTAGGAATTATAATGATCAAAGTAGCGCACTTAACCAAACGCTTTGTGCAGCAGGTGGCGGTGGATGACCTGTCATTTACCATTGAACCAGGCGAAGTGGTGGGTTTTTTAGGCCCCAACGGTGCTGGTAAATCAACCACTATGAAAATGCTCACCGGTTTTTTACAACCCTGTGAAGGCAGTGTCAGTATTTGTGGTTTTGATATTGGCAAGCAGACGTTGCAGGCGCAGCGTCAGATCGGTTACTTGCCAGAAGGCGCGCCTTGCTATGGTGATATGACGGTGGCGGATTTTTTAAGCTTTATCGCGCAGATTCGTGGTTACCGTGGGCGCGAGCTCAAGCAGCGTGTTGCCCGAGCGGTGGCCTTGGTTGAGTTGGAACAGGTGGTTGAGCAAAGCATTGATACCTTATCCAAGGGCTTTAAACGCCGTGTCGGTTTGGCACAAGCGGTATTGCATGAGCCTAAGGTGTTGATTCTGGATGAACCGACCGATGGTCTTGATCCCAACCAAAAACATCAAGTGCGTAAACTGATTAAAAGCTTGGCGGTGGATCGTATTGTGATTATCTCTACGCATATTTTAGAAGAGGTCAGTGCGCTGTGCACCCGCGCCATGCTGATTAGCCAAGGCCGTTTGCTGGTGGATGAAACACCCTATGCGTTACACAGTCGTTCGCGTTATCACCAAGCAGTCACTTTACTGGCAGAACAGCCGCTGGATCGCCAGTTACTGCAAACGCTGCCGGGTGTGCTGGGGCTGGAAGATAATCCTCTAGATGGCAGTCTGACTATACTGGCGGAGCCAGGGCAGGTGATTTTTCCAGCGGTGAATCAGTTGATCCATGCCCAAGGCTGGCAGGTGCGAGAGCTGGAAGTGGAACGCGGCCGCTTAGATGAAGTGTTTCGTAGTTTGACCCGTGGAGATGTGGCATGAAGCAGTTACCGATTATTTTTAGGCGAGAGTTTTCCAGCTTCTTTGCCACACCTTTAGCCTATGTTTTTTTGTTGATTTTTCTGGTGTTATCCAGTGTTTTTACATTTTACTTGGGTAACTTTTACGAAAGCGGTCAAGCCAATTTAAATCCGTTTTTTAACTTTCATCCCTGGCTGTATTTGTTCTTAGTGCCGGCGTTAGCCATGCGTATGTGGGCTGAAGAGCGTAAAAGCGGCACCATTGAATTGTTAATGACCTTACCTATTACTCGCTTTGAAAGCGTGCTGGGTAAGTTTCTAGCCGCCTGGGTATTTGCCGGGATTGCTTTATTGCTGACCTTTCCTATGGTACTCACGGTGAACTACTTAGGCGATCCAGATAATGGTGCGATTCTGACGGGCTATGTTGGCAGTTGGTTACTGGCTGGCGCTTATTTGTCGGTGGGGTCCTGCATGTCGGCGCTGGCGAAAAACCAAGTGATTGCTTTTATTTTGACCGTCAGCCTGTGCTTTATCTTTGTGCTGAGCGGCTTTGCATTGGTGCTCGATGCTTTTAATGGTTGGGCGCCGCAGTGGCTGTTAGATGCAGTGGCATCCTTTAGTTTCTTAACGCGTTTTCAAGCCATCAGTAAAGGGGTGATCGACTTGCGCGATCTTCTGTATTTCTTAAGTTTTATTACGGCATGGCTGATGGCAACTGCGGTAGTGATTGATTTGAAGAAGGCGGATTGATGATGCGACGACTGATGTATTCCAGTGTCGGCTTAGTGCTGATTGCCGTGGTTTTTGTCGGCTTTAATGTGCTGTCCAATGCTCTATTTAAAAACACTCAACTCGATTTTACCGAGCAGAAACTGTACACCTTATCTGATGGTACTCAGCAGTTGCTTAGCGAGCTGCAAGAGCCGGTCAGCCTGCAGTATTTTTACTCGAATAAAGCCAGTCGTGATGTGCCGATGTTACGTCACTATGCGCAGCGGGTGGAGGAGTTGCTGGATGCTTATGTGCGCATGGCTGATGGCAAATTAAGCTTAGAGGTGATTGATCCAGAAGCCTTCTCGGAAGATGAGGACCGCGCAGCAGCGTTAGGTTTACAAGCTGTGCCGTTAGAACAAGAGGGTGCGCAGTTGTATTTTGGTTTGGCCGCGCAAAATACACAGGGCGATACACAGGTCATTCCATTTTTCGCCTTGGATCAAGAAGAACTATTGGAATATGAGTTAAGCCGCTTAATTAGCAGCTTAGCGCAACCTGAGCGCCCCGTGATTGGTGTGCTATCGGGTTTGCCGCTCAATGCTGGCTTTGATATGCAGGCAGGGCAACCGCGGCCGGCGTGGACGATTCTTGAAGAGGTGCGTCAGCAGTTTCAGATTGAAAGCTTAAAAGATGATATTGATCTGATTCCAGAGCATGTCAGTACCTTGCTCTTGGTGCATCCGAAAAACTTAAGCCAAGCGACGCAATACGCCATTGATCAGTTTGTCTTGGCTGGCGGTAAGTTATTGGTTTTTGTGGATCCCTACAGTGAGGCGGATACAGGTATGGGTATGTCAGGTGAGTGGGCTGTCGATAAGACTTCAGACTTGCCTGATCTGTTTAAAGCTTGGGGCGTGCGCATGCTGCCTGATCAGGTGGTGGCTGATGGCTCTTATGCGATGTCGGTCGGGGTTGGTCCGCAGCAGCGTGCTGTGCGTCATCCAGGCTGGTTAGCCCTGCCTAAGCAAGCATTGCACAGCACTGATGTGCTGACCTCGCAACTCAGTAGCATTACTTTGGCCACGGCTGGTATTTTACAGCCGCTCGAAGGCGCTACAACCGAGTTCACGCCGTTATTGTACAGCTCTGAATACGCTATGCCATTTGCCACGCAGCGCTTTGCTATGCTGGACAACCCTGAAGCCTTATTGGCAGAGTTGGAGCCTACAGGTGAGCGCTATGTCTTGGCTGCACGGATTACCGGTCCTGCGCAAACCGCCTTTGCTGAGGGAATTGAAGGGCGTGGTAAAGGCTTGCAAGCGGCCGAGACTATCAATGTAATTATCGTCGCCGATAGCGATATGCTCAGCGACCGTATGTGGGTGCATGTGCAAGACTTCTTCGGTCAGCGCTTACCGCAGCCTTGGGCGGATAATGGCAGTTTTACGATTAATGCACTGGATAATTTATCCGGCTCTGATGCGCTAATTAACAGTCGCTCGCGCGGCAATTTTAACCGACCCTTTACCATGGTCGACACCTTGCAACGCAATGCACAAGAGCGTTTCCGTCAAACCGAGCAAACCTTGCAAAGTCGTTTAGCCGCGACGGAAGAGAAACTTTATGCATTGCAGCAAGGCATCGATCCAGAGCAACAACTGGAACTGACCGATGAGCAGCAGGCCGCAGTGACACAGTTCTTACAAGAGAAGCTGCAATTACGTAAAGAATTACGTGAAGTGCGTTATCAGCTCAATGCCGATATTGAGTCGCTGGGGACTAAGTTAAAGTTCTTTAATATTGGCGTGATGCCAATATTACTGACCTTTATGCTGCTGATGCTCAGCTTAACCCGACGTATTCGGCGGATGCAGGTACATTAAGCGCGGCTAATACGATCCCGCGACAAAAAAGCCAGACTCATTCGTATTGAGTCTGGCTTTTTTTATTCTTGTGTACGCCAGCGCTGTCACGGGCTGTCTTGCTGCCTAAAAGCGCATTTAGCGGCTTTTAGGCGGGGCTACTAATAAATCTTCAGTGGGGGTTTCGCACTGGATTTTATGACCGAGCAAGGCCTCAATCGGTGGCAGCGCATAGGAGTCATCTTCACCAGCAAAGCTGATCGATACGCCTGTGGTACCGGCGCGTCCGGTACGACCGATACGGTGCACATAGTCGTCTGGATCTTCCGGCAGGGTAAAGTTGACCACATGGCTGATATCATCCACATGGATGCCACGGCCAGCCACATCAGTGGCGACCAATACGCGTAAACGGCCCGCGCGGAAGTCTTCTAACACTTTAATGCGCTTATGCTGAGCTACATCGCCAGACATTTGTGCTGCGCTGATACCGTCACGGGTCAGGCGCTCTTCGATGCGACGCACTTCATCTTTACGGTTAGCAAAGACAATCACGCGCGGCCAATTGTTGTTATGAATCAGGTTATACAGCAGTTTGTATTTGTCACTGCCGGCGACGGCGTACACATGCTGCTCCACTGAATCATTGGCCACTTGCTCTGGCTCAATTTCGACAATGGCTGGGTCGGTGGTCCATTGTTTGGACAGATTCATTACATCTTCGGTAAAAGTGGCAGAAAATAACAGGGTCTGGCGCTCTTGTTTATGCGGTGTTTGGCGAATAATTTGCCGCACTTGTGGGATAAAACCCATATCCAACATACGGTCGGCTTCGTCCAATACCAGTACTTCAACCATATCGAGGTGCACTTCACCGCGCTGATTAAAGTCGAGTAAACGACCTGGGGTGGCCACTAAAATGTCACAGTGACGAGCTTCCAGTTGCTTGCGTTGCTTATCAAAATCCATACCACCTACAAAGCTCATCACATTGAGGTTAGTGTATTTGGTTAAGGCAATTGCATCATTGGCAATTTGCACCACTAATTCACGGGTTGGCGCGATAATTAACGCACGCGGTTCACCCATATAGCGCTCATCGGGTGGGCGTGTTTGGGTCAGTTGGCTGATGATCGAAATCAGAAAAGCTGCAGTTTTACCGGTGCCGGTTTGAGCACGGCCAATGGCATCTTTACCAGCTAAGGTATAGCCCAACACTTGCGCTTGAATCGGTGTGCAGTATGGAAAACCGAGGTCTTGGATGGCATGCATCAGTTCTGGAGCGAGGGCGAAATCATGAAAGCGTGTTTTGCCTTCGGCGGGCTCAACAGCAAAGTCGCTTAAGGACCAAGATGTTTGTGCTCTGTGTGGTTTGTCTGAACGTGGTTTTTTAGCCGAGGGTTTGCTCTGTTCGGTCGTGTTACGAACAGGCTGGCTGTCAGGCTCAGAGTGTGGTGCTTGCGGAGTAATTGTGGTTTCTTTTGGCACAGCGATAGGCTCTGGGTCTTTTTTGAAAATACTTTTAAGTGCTTTAAGCACGGCGTTCTCTTACTTAATAGCTTATGAATAGCCTGTAGTGTAAGCCATAGCAGCGCTTTGTAGAAATTGTTTCACTGTGGCTTGTCAGTGCCCGCTGATGACGGGCTGATTGCCGGCGCTAAAAATAGCCGGCGCTGCGCTGTCCAATAGCTAAGAGGCCGACCGTGCTTGATCTACCGGCGTATCGCTGGCGCCCGTTACCGCGCTCAGCGGCGTACCGGCGCGGCTAAAGCAGTGCCCATCAGCGCCTATCTATTGGCGTTTTATGCAGTCTTATGTGCGGGTTTTAGTTTAATTGTTGCTTCAGCCAGAGGCCGATATCAGTAATTTGCTCTGGGCATACGGCATGTTCCATCGGATAGTCGTGCCAAGTTACCGCAACCCCCCAAGAATCCAGCTGTTGTTGTACGGCTTGGCCCATAAAAAATGGTACCACTGGATCATTGCGGCCATGCATGCACAGGGTTGGCGTACGCATTTGTACAGGGCTTAGCGCGCTGACGCTTTCAAAGGTCGGAGCGTAGGTCGAAAGTGCCAGAACGCCGCCGAGCGCTTCATGCCAGCGTAAGAATGCAGTATGCAGCACTACCGCGCCGCCTTGCGAGAAACCGGCTAAGAATAAGCGCGTTGGGCTGATACCACTGTCACGTTGCTGTTCCATCAGAGTGATCAGCTGTTGGCTTGAGGTTTCCAGTTGTTCGCTGTTAATCGAGCGCTTACCGGGGCTGATAGATAAAATATCGTACCAGCTGGGCATCACATAGCCGCCATTAATGGTCACAGCTTGGGTGGGGGCTTGCGGTAAAATAAAGCGTGTAGTGGGCAGTTGTGGCTGCAACATGCGCGCCACAGGTTCAAAGTCAGTACGGTCAGCGCCGAGGCCGTGCAGCCAAATAACGCAGGCATCGGCAGGCTGTAAGGATTCAACAGTTAAGGCATTTTTGATCATGGATAGGTCTTCTCAAAGGGTTTCAAAACGGCTCATATGGCGATTTTTTTGCACATTGTCAGCGTTAAACACTTGCCCGTTCATGGCAATGTAAATGCCAGAGTCTAAGCATTGCAGCGCGCCAATAGCAAAACCTAAATTAAATGGCGCATCGGTATGGCGCATCCGCGCTGGTTGCATAGCGCCGGTAAAGACTACCGTTTTATGGGTGATAGCCCCTAGGTGCTGGGCACTGAGTATCATAGTATCAGTGCCGTGAATAATTAAAATGTGCTGGTGGGGGCTGTTGTGTACCTGTTCGCGGAGTAACTCACGATCGGCATCAGTCAGTTCTAAGCTGTCTTTTTTCAGCAGGCTCTCAAGGCTGTAGGATAGATTCACTCCCGCTTCTTGCAGCAACTGCGCCGCCATGGGGTCGCCAATGGTAAATTCAGACAAGGCATCATGATAAATTTTATCAAAGGTGCCGCCTGTGGTTAGAATATGAATGTGCATGCAGTGATTTAATCCGTATCAAAATTGTTTGTCGCGGATTATTGCTTAGATTGCGCTATAAAAGCCATGGACAGACTGAGGACGGTATGACAGCAGTATCACAATCCGCGTGGTATGTGTACTTAGTGCGCGCGGCCAATCAGGCATTGTATTGTGGGATCAGTTTAGATGCGCAGAAGCGTTTTGCGCAGCATTGTGCGGGGAAGGGCGCGCGCTTTTTTTCCACCAGTCCAGCACAGGCGTTGGTTTATATCGAGGAGTGCGCTGATAAATCCACGGCATTGCGGCGTGAATGGGCAATTAAACGTTTAGCCAAACCGGCTAAAGAACAATTATTGTTGGCCCAGAGTAATCAGTTATTGGCTCACTCTGGGTCAACAGAGACACCTCGCTAGCGACTGGCCTGCGAGGCGTTTCGTTTACTGGTAAGCGCCAGGGATCGGACGTAGATTGATTTCTACACGACGGTTTTGTTGACGACCTTGTGCGCTGTTATTGTCAGCAATGGGTTGGTCAGGACCTACACCGCGGACACTCATACGCATACCGTTAACGCCTTGGTTACGCAGGTAATCGGCGACACTTTGTGCACGACGTTGTGACAAGGTCATATTGTGCTGGTATGGACCAGTGCTGTCGGTATGGCCAAGAATTTCAATGGTGTTTTGATCGTATTGGTTAAACGACTGCACTAGGTTATTCAGCGTGCCGTAAAAGTTACTGGAAATGGTGGCTGAATCGGTGGCGAAAGTGACATTACCTGGCATCACTAGGGTTAAATTATCACCGTCACGTTGTACATCAATACCGGTACCTTGCATGCTGCGACGCAATTCGGCTTCTTGCTTGTCAGCGTAATAACCGTAACCCGCACCTGCTGCACCTGCCACTGCTGCGCCAATCAGGGCGCCTTTGCCGCGGTCTTTTTTGCTAGAGGTCGCGGCGCCAATCACGGCGCCACCCAAAGCACCTAAGCCGCCGTAGATGGCTGTTTTATTTGAGCTGCCTTGCTGACCTTGTTGGCCGTCATAGGGATTGTTGCTGGCGCAACCTGCCAGTAAAGCAAAAATACTGGTCGCAATCAGGGTGCGTGATGTGGAAAGTTTTAGCATAATCAAATCCTTGTTAGGCGTTATATTAAGTATTAAAACTCAATTCTATGAGGTTTAGACCAGCTTTATCAAAATAAGTTCTAAGCGCCAATCAAGCTGTTGTCAAGTATGTGCTTGGCTCGACGCTGTGGCTGCAGGCTTGCACGTGGTAAGCAGTGCCATTGTTGCCGCTTCACGGCAAGGTTTAACAAAGCCACCCCCAGACGGAGCTTCAATGCTTTAAACTGTAAATAAATCATCCTATATTGATAGGCTATAGCTTAATGTATTATCCGCTTAATGTCGGTGATGAAGGAGCAACACATGATGAAGTATCAAACCGGTATTCTGGCTGATCCTGTACCACCACTGGCGCGCCATGTTTTTTTTACCCTCGATTCTAGTGAACATCTTGCTGCAGCATTGCGTCGTTTAGCGCTGATGGTCGATGGTGATGCAACGGTGGTCGGGTTTGGTCAGTCACTGCTGCAAGGGTTAAATGTAAAACTGGATAAAATGCGCATTTTTCCAGCCCTGAGCAATCAAGGCATTGACATTCCTTCCACTCAGCATGCGCTATGGTGCTGGCTGCGTGGTGATGACCGCGGCGAATTATTACACCGTACGCAGGCCTTGATTGCTGCGGTCGCACCGGCTTTATCCGTAGTGCAGGTGACTGAAGCCTTTCGTTATAAGACCGGGCATGATTTAACAGGCTATGAAGATGGTACGGAAAATCCTGTTGAGCAGGCGGCGGTGGAGGCTGCGATTGACTGCGAAGCGCCAGGTGGTAGTTATGCTGGAATACAGCATTGGGTGCATGATTTAGCCCATTTCAAAGGTTTGCCGCAAGAAGAGCAAGACCATATTTTTGGCCGTCGTTTAAGCGATAATGAAGAAATTGAGGATGCGCCAGAGTCCGCGCATGTCAAACGCACTGCTATGGAGGATTTTGAGCCTGAGGCCTTTGTGGTGCGTCGCTCAATGCCCTATATCGATGGAGATGAAGCAGGGCTAGTGTTCTTATCGTTTGCGCACACCTTAGACTTTTATGAAATGCAATTGCGCCGCATGATTGGTCTGGATGATGGCATTGTTGATGGCTTGTTTCGTTTCAGTCGCCCGGTCAGCGGTGGTTACTATTGGTGCCCGCCGATTGAAAATGGCCAGCTGCAGTTAACTGCATTGTTTTAATCGATAAGTCACCCGGCATCGCTGCTCAGCAGTGCCGGGCTGACTGAGTTAGCGCACGGGTTTAACGCTGCGCTGCTCAACCCAGAGTAAGGTGGCGCCAGCAATCGCTGCCGGCATGGCGATTAGATTAAAAAATGGCACCATCAGTGCCAAATAAGTGATGCCGCCAAAGCCCAAACTGAGCAAGCGTCTGCTGCGTAACCATTCCATCATCACAGGCCAGCTGACTTTATTATTGTCTGCTGGGTAGTCAATATACTGCACTGCCATCATCCAAATATTAAACAGTACCCACAGCGGCGCCGCGATAATATTGAGCCCAGGAATAAAAGATAAAATCAGCAAACCCAGTGCGCGCGGCAGAAAGTAGCCCAGCTTACGCATTTCACGGGCCATGGTCCGTGGCACCATGGCCAGCAACTCGCCCCAGCTAAAGGGTGGAAAATGGTCTTCACCGCGGGCAATCACTTCAACTTTTTCAGCCAGAAAACTATTAAAAGGCGCGGCAATCAGATTGGCGATGGTGGTAAAAGTAAAAAATATAATCAACAGAACCAGCACAACAAACAGCGGCCATAAAATGTAGTCTAAGAATGACAGCCATCTGGGCAGATTGGGCATCAGTTGTGCAACCCAGCCATTAAAACGCTGGACTGCAAAGTAAATCAGGCCAAAAAAAACTACGATATTAATTGAGAGCGGTAATAGCACGAACATGCGCAAACCGGGGCGCATAATCATTTTAAAGCCAGCATTTAAATACTGGGGGCCGCCAAGAGGCTGAGCAGGCATAGCGTGTTTCCTATCCGAGTGGCACCAGAGGTGAGGTTGGTAGACAATATGAGCAGAGTCAAACAGTGATTAAGTGGTGTAGTCTGTGCATATTCATCATGCTTAAGGTTAGAGTTTGGCGCGTGACTGTGCAAACTGTAACCTATGACACACTATTTTGCTTTAGGTCCCTTATTAGGAGTTGTTTATGTCTGACGTTCGTCACTCGCCTGTGCTTATTCTTGGTTCTGGTCCTGCTGGTTACAGTGCCGCCGTCTACGCCGCGCGCGCCAATCTAAAACCTTTATTGATTACTGGAATGCAAGCGGGTGGTCAGTTGACCACCACCACGGAAGTGGATAACTGGCCGGGTGATCCAGAAGGCTTGACTGGACCTGCGTTAATGGAGCGTATGCAAAAACATGCAGAACGCTTTGAAACCGAAATTATTTTTGATCATATTCATACCGCGCAATTGCAAAGCAAACCTTTTACCTTAATTGGCGATAGTGGTACTTATACCTGTGATGCGTTAATTATCGCCACCGGTGCCAGTGCCCGTTACTTAGGCTTGCCGTCTGAAGAGACTTTTATGGGTAAGGGCGTTTCAGCCTGTGCCACCTGTGATGGTTTTTTCTACCGTAACCGTGAAGTGGCTGTCGTGGGTGGTGGTAATACCGCGGTTGAAGAAGCGCTGTATTTATCTAATATCGCCAGTAAAGTGACCTTGATTCACCGTCGCGAGACTTTCCGTTCCGAGAAAATTTTACAAGATAAACTCTATGCTCGAGTTGCCGAAGGTAAAATTGAACTGGCGCTGAATGCGCAAGTGGATGAAGTGCTGGGCAATGAGATGGGCGTGACGGGTGTGCGTTTACTCAATAATGATGGCAGCACCCGTGAGCTGACAGTGGATGGTTTATTTGTTGCGATTGGGCATACGCCCAACACCAGCTTATTTGAAGGCCAGCTTGAGTTAAAAGGCGGTTATATGGTGGTCAATGGTGGACGTGACGGCAATGCGACGGCGACCAGCATAGAAGGTGTCTTTGCCGCCGGTGATGTAGCCGATAATGTATACCGTCAAGCGATTACTTCAGCCGGTGCCGGCTGTATGGCAGCATTGGATGTGGAAAAATACTTAGAGAAATAAGTCTTCTGCAGTAACAGATGGGTCAAAAAAGCCGCTTTGCATCATGCAATAGCGGCTTTTTTGTTACTGGAGCCGGCTTAAACTTCGCCAGCCAGCTTACGGTCGTATTTAAAGCGCCAGCTGGTATACATTAATGCGCTGCAAAATAGCAGTACGCTTAAAAATGTCTCGGCGTAACCTAACCAAGCATTGCTTGTAGAGAAGCTGGCCAGCACGCCGTGGACAAAGTAGATGTTAATTAGAATACAGGCCCAGATATGCGTTTTGGTTGAACCTAAGAGCATGCCTAGGGCCACGATTATCAACGGCACAAGGGCAAAGCTGATAATCGCCAAAGCGCCCAGGCCTGGGGTGTTATGCTGGTTCGTGAAAAACATATTCCATGCGACCAAGAGCACCGCTAATGCAGCCAGTGAGACTAAGCTGATGATACGACTGATGCGCAAGCGAGGCTCTAGCCAGCTGAGTTCAGGTAGCGGTTTAGGGCTTTTTTTAGCCACGGGGCGTCTCCAGTTGTTGGGCAAATTGCGCTAAGCGCTTACCTAAGGCAAGGCATAGACTGATTTCATCTTGATCCAGCGCACGCTTGCTATCGGCACCGGCAACATGGCTTGGGCCGTAAGGTGTGCCGCCGCTTTGTGTATTGATGAGGGCCGGCTCGCTATAGGGGAGGCCGCAGATCAACATGCCATGGTGTAGCAAAGGCAGCATCATACTGAGCAAAGTACTTTCTTGACCGCCATGCAGGCTTGAAGTGGAAGTGAAGACGCCAGCGGGTTTATTGACCAGTTCGCCGGTTAACCACAGGTTGCTGGTGCCGTCTAAGAAATATTTCATCGCCGCGGCCATATTGCCAAAGCGAGTGGGGCTGCCCAAGGCTAAGCCGGCACAGTTTTTTAAATCATCGAGACTGGCGTACATCGCGCCTTCTGTCGGTACCTCTGGTGCGACCGCTTCACAGTCGTTGGAGACCGCTGGCACCGTACGCATACGAGCTTCCATGCCGCTTTGTTCAACGCCTCGGGCAATATGTCGCGCCATGTCCGCGGTGGCGCCGTGGCGGCTATAATAGAGCACTAAAATATAGGGTGCGGTCATGGCAAAATCTCGATTAAATTCTCTAGTGGGCGGCCAATAGCCGCACGTTGACCCACAACTAAAATGGGGCGTTGCAGCAGAATGGGCGCTTGCACTATGGCGTCAAGCAATTGCGCTTGGCTTAACTCTGGATTATCCAGGCCCATGTCGCTATAAGCTGATTCACTGCTGCGGATTAAGTCGCGTGCCGAGAGGCCCAGTTGCGTCACTAAAGTGCTCAGTTGTTGGGCATCTAGCGGAGTGTCTAGATAGTGCACAATCTTGGCTTGAATGCCTCGCGCCTCAATTAGTGCTAAGGCAGCACGTGATTTACTACAGCGCGAGTAGTGGTATAGGGTGATATCGGTCATGTCAGTTACCTTAAAAAACGCATGCGGCATTCTAACAGGCTAAGCCGCTTGGGCGGTATCCTTCACAGAAGAGAGATAAATGATGAGAAAATACCTGAGGATGGTTGTGTTGCTGGTATTGACTGGCTGCGGCCAAGCCGAGTCGCTGGGTCCCGATCAGCATGGTGTGCCGATTGCTGAGTCTGCGCTGGTGGGGCAGTGGTTGGTGATTAATTATTGGGCGGTGTGGTGCGCGCCCTGCCGTAAGGAAATTCCAGAGCTGAATACCCTGCATCATGCGCAGTATGCTCAAGGCATACGGGTCTTGGGGGTTAATTATGATCAATTGCAAGGGGCAGAGCTATTGGTCGACAGTCAGCAGTTGGGTATTGCTTTTCCGGTGCTGAGCCGTGATCCAGCGTTACGCTTTGCTTTACCTGCGGTGCGCGGCTTACCTGTTACTTATATTGTTAATCCGCAAGGCCAGTTGGTCAGTCAATTGCACGGTGAGCAAAGTATGCAGAGTATTCTTCAGGCGTTAGCTGACGCGGGCTGGTCAGCGCCGTAATACGCTGACCTTGCAAGGTTGAGAGCAGTTAAAGCGCTTTTTTACGGTCGTGTAAGGCGCGCTGCATCTCACGATTGGAGTCACGTTCCTTTTCTACGTGGCGCTTATCGTATTCTTTTTTACCTTTACCCAAGGCAATTTCACATTTAACTAGATGGTTTTTCCAGTACAGCGCCAAAGCCACGCAGGTGTAACCTTTTTGCTGGACGCCGGTAAAAAGCTTATCCAGTTCGCTGCGGTTGAGCAAAAGCTTACGTGTACGTGTCGGGTCAGTAATCACATGGGTACTGGCGGCCGTCAGCGGACTGATATGACAGCCCATCAGCCACGCTTCGCCGTCTTTAAGTAAGACGTAACTGTCCACCAGTTGCGCTTTGCCTGCACGTAAACTTTTGATTTCCCAGCCAGCCAGAGCAATACCTGCCTCCATTCGCTGTTCGACAAAATAATCGTGTAGCGCTTTTTTATTCAGCGCAATGGTGCCTTTCGGTTGTTTTTTATGTTTAGCCATAGTGGGGGATTATAAGACGTTATGCAGCGTCTGGCGAGGGGCTGCTAAGGAATCTTTATCGTTTACTTGAGAGGTGGCCATGAATGCACGACAATAGCGTTTTATTGACTGCGTTATGCCGCCTGTTATCGGGATTACATATTGCGCTAGATCGGTTGTGCTGGGCGCAGAAGGGTTTGTCGATAATGGATCAGTTCAGGCGATCGCAAATGGTTTTTCTTGACGGGTAAAAAGTAACTATGGCCACGCACATTCAACGTTCTGCTCTGCTGCCCTACAGTGCTTCTGCACTGTATACCTTGATTAATGATGTTCCCAGTTATCCGCAATTTTTACCTTGGTGCTCGGCCAGTGAAGTACTTGAGCAGGGTGACGATTATATGCGTGCGGCCTTAGTGATTGCTAAAGGCCATTTATCTCAGCGTTTTGTGACAAAAAACACCTTAGTGCCTGATCAGAGCATCACTATGGCATTGGAAGAAGGACCGTTTAGTCAGTTACAGGGCATTTGGGAGTTTAAAGCGCTGGGTGACAAGGCCTGTAAAATCAGTCTGGATTTAGAATTTGATTATGCTGGATCGATTATGAAGGCCACATTAGGACCTTTATTTACTCAGGCCGCCAATACCATGGTGGATGCATTTTGTCAGCGAGCCAAACAACTCTATGGATAAGCCGATGATCACTGTTGAAGTGGCGTATGCCTTAGCGCATAAACAGAAAATTGTGCAAATGCAGGTGCCACAGGGCACGACAGCGCGAGACGCTGCCCTAGGATCAGGACTGGAGAGTGAGTTTGCCAATATAGATCTGCAACACAGTCCTTTAGGGATCTTTGGCAAGAACATTGCGCGCCCACAAGAGCATTGTTTAGAGGACGGCGATCGTGTTGAGATTTATCGTCCGTTGCTGGCTGACCCTAAAGAAGTGCGTAAGCAACGTGCTGAGCGCGTAGCACAAGCTAAGGCAGCAGAAGCGGCGCAAACCACTTCTACTGATTGAGTGCTGCTGCCAATCTTAGCGTTCGTCGTCTTCGACACGTGACTCTGGAATCGGTGCGACTTCAATATCGTCAACTTCACGCTGGATTTGCTCTTGCAGCGAGCCTGGGGTTGGCGCTTGCACGGTGTTTTGCGGAAACACTTGAAGTGTTTCTGTGCTGACTGCAGGCGTCTCGCCGACAGGGGTTACTTTTTTAGATTGACCTAAAATAGCTTGGTCACGGCTGATGCCTGGTACAAAGTCCCCAGACAGGCCTTGCAGCTGATTGTTTTCGTCAAAGATTAGACTGATACGTTCTTGTTTGCGTGTACCGCCGGCGAGTTGGATACTGTATAAGTAATCCCAGCGGTTGCTATGGAAGGTATCAGTAATCAGTGGTGTGCCCATAATAAAGCGCACTTGGCGCGTGGTCATACCAGGGAGTAACTGGTCAACCATATCTTGAGAGACCACATTGCCTTGCTGAATATCGATTTTATGGACGCCAGGAAATGAGCATCCAGCCAGTACCAATAAGCCGGCAAGGGTAAAACTGCGAATAATACGTGTTCTATTTTGCATTGGAGACGGACTTCCACTATCGTGAATAAGTAACAGATACGCTGATCATACCTGCATTGTGCGCTTCAGCGAAACCGCATTAGTGAGAAAACAACTATGGCTGAAAATATTGAATTACGTAAAGCGGGTTTAAAGGTCACTTTACCGCGAGTTAAAATCATGAAAATCCTCGAAACATGCGAGCCGCGCCATATGAGCGCAGAGGATGTTTATAAAACATTAATGGAGTCTGGTGAAGATGTCGGTTTAGCTACGGTATACCGTGTATTGACCCAATTTGAAACAGCAGGCTTGGTCATTCGCCATAATTTTGATGGTGGGCATGCGGTCTTTGAATTGGATGATGGCGAACATCATGACCATATTGTCTGTGTTGACAGCGGTGAAGTGTTTGAGTTTTTTGATGAGGAAATTGAAAAACGTCAGCGTAAAATTGTTGAAGATATGGGTTATGAAATGATTGATCACAACTTAGTGCTCTATGTAAAAAAGAAATAACAGTGTGCCGGATTGGGTGTCTAGTAGCGCACAGTGGCATTTAGCCTTCTCTGCGCAGAGTGCCTCTCTTTACAATCTATCGTTTCAGGGTTATGGCTTTGCCTAAGCGTAGGTTCGCCACACCGGTCTTGACTGAGCGTTTTATCAACCACCGGTGCCTGCGGGCTATATTTGTCGTCCGCGTTTGTGTGAGCAGCTCAATAGCGGATTACAAGGACGCTTGCTGTTAGTGTGCGCCCCTGCAGGCTCTGGTAAGCGTGCTTTAGTCAGTAAGTTTTGTGGGCAGTTACCTACGCCGTAGCGCACTGTGTGGTTGGCGCTCAGTGCTCGTTATCGCGCGCTAGGGCGTTTTTAAGGCTTCTTGGCAGCACTGCACAGTATATATCCTGATATCGCTGAGCAAGGGTTGCAACTTTAAAAGCCCGACACAACCATCAGGCCTTTCCTTATGAGGCATGGTTTGATGATTTGGATCCCGCCGCGCCAGTGCGGATTGTCTTAGCTGATTACCAGCTGGTGCAAAGTGAAGTGCTGGATCACAGTTTGCAATATTTTTTAAATCATCTGCCGAGCGGCTTGCTGTTGTTGGTCAATAGCCGTCAGCGACCCAATTGGCATTAGCCCGCTGGCGTTTATGAGGCGTTAAGTGCGCGGGAGTTGGCCGTGTTGCAGTTGATTGCGCAAGGCTGTCCAGTCAGGATGTCAGTGATAAGTTGTGTATGTCGCTGCATACGGTGAAAACCCATGCGGGTAATATCAATCTTAAACAGGGTGTTGAGCGCCGCACGCAAGCGGTTGCGAGGGCCCAAAAATTGGGCGTGCGGGTCTGGTTTTTAATCTGCCTGCGGTGATGTGCGATCGGCTTAATGCTCTTGATCATTGCTGCGCTGTGCTTGACCTGTGTATGGCTTTATTGGGCAAACTGTCGCTGGGATGTGTTGCGGGTAGGCTATGCCACCGTCTTGCGCTGTAGGGCAGGACGGTGGTGGGTGTTTACAGGGGGTTATTGGTCAGCGTAGACCTGATCGAAGATTCCACCATCATTGAAGTGGGTCTTTTGAATATCAGACCAGCTGCCAAAGGTCGCTTCTACTGGCATAAAATCAACTTTAGGGAAGCGATCGGCAAACTCGGCAAGAATCTCTGTGTTGCGCGGACGTAAGTAGTTGTTAGCGGCAATGCGCTGCGCTTCATCCGACCATAGGTACTTTAAGTAGGCTTCAGCAATCTTACGCGAGCCTTTGCGATCAACCACTTTATCTACCACCGTTACAGGAGGTTCAGCTTCAGCGCTGACACTGGGATAGACCACTTCAAAACCACCGCGGCCGAATTCTCGAGCGATCATTTCTGCTTCATTTTCAAAGGTGATTAAGACATCACCGATTTGGTTTTGAATAAAGGTGCTGGTGGCTGCACGGCCGCCTGTATCCAATACAGGTGCTTGTTTAAACAGTTTGCCAACAAAATCTTTCGCGTCTTGTTCAGTGCCACCATGCTTTAAAACATAAGCCCAAGCGGATAAATAAGTATAGCGACCGTTACCTGAGGTTTTCGGGTTGGGTACGATAATTTGTACGCCGTCTTTCAGCAAATCAGGCCAGTCGTGCAGGTTTTTTGGATTACCTTTACGCACGATCAATACCGTCGCTGAGGTGAAAGGCGCACTATTGTTAGGTAAACGCTCAGCCCAGTTTTCTGGAATTAATTTGCCGTATTCGTACAGCGCATTAATATCTGTGGCCATATTCATAGTAATGACATCAGCTGGCAGACCATCAATTACTGAGCGTGCTTGCTTGCTTGAACCGCCGTGGGACATTTGAATTTGCGTCGCTTTATTACCTTGCTCCTGCCAATGCTTTTGGAAAGCAGAATTGTAGTCTTTATAGAAATCGCGCATAACATCATACGAGACATTCAGCAGGGGTGCGGCCTGTAGGGTGTTAACACCACTAAAGCTGAGGGCAAGAATTGATGCAGCTAACAAACGTTTCATATCGCGATCCCTTGGAGAAAGAGGAGAAGGGGAACACTATAAGCAAGGCTTGTTATGCTGTAAAAGAATTAAAAGTAATTTTGATATATCTTTAGTGAATAAAAAGCCCTCGCAAGGAGGGCTTTTTTACCGCTATGCCATATTACATGTTGGGGTAGTTCGGACCGCCAGTGCCTTCTGGTGCAACCCAAGTGATATTTTGTGCAGGGTCTTTAATATCACAAGTTTTACAGTGCACACAGTTTTGCGCATTGATCTGGAACGTCTGCTCACCGTTCTCTTGGGTGACAATTTCATACACCCCAGCAGGGCAGTAACGCTGCGCAGGCTCATCGTACATCGACAGGTTTTTACCCAGAGGAATACTCGCATCCGCCAGTTTTAGGTGGCATGGCTGTATTTCTTCGTGGTTGGTATTCGACAGAAATACCGAGCTGAGCTTATCGAAGCTGAGCTTACCGTCAGGCTTAGGATAAACAATCTTCTTCGACTCAGAAGCCAGTTTCAGTTTGGCATAGTCTGGGATTGTGTCGTGCAGAGTGAAGGGCATTTTACCACCAAAAATATTTTGGTCGATATAGTTAAAGGCCCCACCTAATACCGCGCCGTATTTATGCATCGCTGCACCAAAGTTACGGCTGGTAAACAGATCGTCATACAACCAGCTTGATTTGAAGGCATCCACATAAGCGGTCAGCTCGTCACCCCCTTCGCGACCCTGCAGAACCGCATCGGCGGCAGCTTCCGCAGCCAACATACCGGACTTCATCGCCGTGTGGTTGCCTTTAATTTTGGCAAAGTTCAGTGTGCCTAAATCACAGCCGACCAAGGCGCCGCCTGGGAAGACCATCTTCGGCAGTGAGTTGAGGCCGCCTTTAGCAATTGCACGGGCGCCATAGGCTACACGGGTACCACCGGTGAGGTATTGGCTGACTACTGGATGGTGTTTGTAGCGCTGAAACTCATCAAAAGGTGATAAGTGTGGGTTGCTGTACGAGAGGTCAACGATTAAGCCCACAACCACTTGATTGTTTTCAATGTGGTACAAGAAAGAACCGCCTGGGTTGTCATCATCCAGCGGCCAGCCTGCGGTGTGCACCACCAAGCCTTCTTCGTGTTTTGCGGGGTCAATGTCCCAAATTTCTTTAATGCCGATACCGTAATGCTGAGCATCGGCTTCGCTATCGAGATTGTAGCGTTTGATGAGTTGCTTACCGATATGACCACGGCAACCTTCGGCAAATAGCGTGTATTTTGCACGCAATTCCATACCTGGAGTGTAGACGCCGTCTTTCGGATTACCGTCGCGGTCAACGCCCATGTCACCGGTTAAAATACCGTAGACAGCCCCTTTTTCATTGATTAAAGCTTCTTGTGCAGCAAAGCCGGGATAGACTTCTACGCCAAGATTTTCTGCTTGCTCGGCAAGCCAGCGGCATAAATTACCCAAAGAAATGATGTAATTGCCTTCGTTGTGCATGGTTTTTGGCACAAAAAAGTTTGGTATTTTTTGCCCGTTTTCGGCATTTTTTAATAAATAAATGTCGTCACGCTTCACTGGTGTATTGAGTGGCGCACCCAATTCTTTCCAGTTTGGAAACAATTCATCGAGCGCGCGGGTCTCAAAAACAGCACCGGAAAGAATATGAGCACCGACTTCGGAGCCTTTTTCAACGACGCAAACACTGATCTCTTGACCGGCTTCTAAAGCCTTTTGTTTGAGTCGACATGCGGCTGAAAGGCCTGAAGGGCCTGCGCCGACGATGACGACATCAAATTCCATAAATTCGCGTTCCACAAGCTATCTCCTACTGATGCTGTTCATTATTTTATTTTGGTAGGCATGGATCTTTCACTGACATCGTGATTGTTTTTCAGCATTATATCCATCACTACGCGTTCTTCCAATACAAACGATCGTTTGAATTTTTTAAAATCCCGTTGAAATAAAAATTCAAAGGTTGAGCAGAAAGGTTGAATTGTTGTATTGACCGACTTAGGTCTTACGTTCAAGATAGGAGAAGTTTTGTGCGTATCTGATGGGTTGGTTATATATTCGACCAGACACATCACTCAGGCCAGGCTTGTCTTGGCGACATTTTTTATTCACCCGAGATAACGAGGAATCCATGAAGGTTCTAGTAGCTGTCAAGCGAGTGGTAGACTATAACGTCAAGGTTCGCGTCAAAGCGGACAACACTGGCGTTGATCTTGCCAACGTTAAAATGTCTATGAACCCTTTCTGCGAAATTGGCGTTGAAGAAGCCATTCGCTTAAAGGAAAAAGGTATTGCAACTGAAGTGGTTGCAGTGTGCATTGGCCCTACTGCTGCTCAAGAGCAATTGCGTACTGCGCTCGCTCTAGGCGCTGACCGTGCAATTTTGGTCGAAACGGCTGAAGAGTTACGCTCACTGACTGTAGCCAAACTGCTTAAAGCAGTGGTTGATCAAGAGCAGCCACAGCTGATTATGCTGGGCAAGCAAGCGATTGATACTGATAACAATCAGACCGGTCAAATGCTCGGTGCCTTAACCGGTTATGCGCAAGGTACTTTTGCTTCTAAAGTGGAAGTAGCTGGCGATAAAGTTAACGTGACGCGTGAAGTTGATGGTGGCTTACAAACAGTTACCCTGAATTTACCAGCGATTGTTACCACTGACTTGCGTTTAAATGAGCCACGTTATGCATCTTTGCCTAACATTATGAAAGCCAAGAAAAAGCCGCTGGAAATTATTACTCCAGACTCTTTGGGCGTTTCTACCGCATCCACAGTTACCACTTTGAAAGTTGAAGCACCGGCCACACGCAGTGCCGGTATCAAAGTAAAAGATGTGGCTGAACTGGTCGAAAAACTTAAAAATGAAGCGAAGGTAATCTAATGGCTATTTTGGTTATTGCTGAACACACTAACGTCGCTCTGGGTGCTGCTACCTTGAACACCGTTTCGGCGGCCAAAGCTATTGGTGGCGATATTCATGTACTGGTTGCCGGTGCTGGATGCGCTGCGGTTGCGGAAGCTGCTGCAAAAATTGATGGCGTGAGCAAAGTATTGCTAGCGGATAACGCTGCTTTTGCTTATCAACTGCCTGAAAACGTTGCCCCTTTAATTGCTGAAGTGGGTAAGGACTACACGCATATTCTTGCCTCTGCCACCTCAATCGGTAAAAACGTGCTACCACGCGTTGCTGCGTTGCTGGATGTGGATCAGATCTCTGAAATTATCGCAGTAGAAAGTGCTGATACCTTTAAGCGCCCAATCTATGCGGGTAATGCGATTGCGACCGTGCAATCTAACGCTGCGATTAAAGTGATTACCGTACGTGGCACTGGTTTTGATGCGGCGGCTGCTGAAGGCGGTTCTGCAAGCATTGAAGCTGTGACTGCTGGTGGTGATGCGGGTATTTCTGTTTTTGTTAGCGAAGAGCTGGCGAAATCTGACCGTCCTGAACTGACTGCGGCGAAGATCGTTGTATCTGGTGGTCGTGGTATGCAGAACGGCGACAACTTTGCAATGCTCAACCGCGTTGCTGACAAGCTTGGCGCTGCAGTGGGTGCTTCACGCGCTGCGGTTGACGCAGGTTTTGTACCGAACGATATGCAAGTGGGTCAAACAGGTAAAATTGTTGCGCCAGACCTGTATATTGCAGTGGGTATTTCCGGTGCAATCCAGCATTTGGCCGGTATGAAAGATTCTAAAGTGATCGTTGCGATCAACAAAGATGAAGATGCACCGATTTTCCAAGTGGCAGACTACGGTTTAGTGGCGGATTTGTTCGACGCTGTGCCTGAGTTAGAAAAAGCCCTGTAAGGCTGACTCCTTGGTAGAAGAAACCCGCTTTTTTTAAAGCGGGTTTTTTTATATCTATTGCACTGCTCGAGCCGCAACAGTGCGCTCTCTAGTTAAAGAATCTACTTGGCCGCAGGGCCAATTAGGCTGCGGTATAGCGCGTGTCGAGCTCCACCCGTGTAATATACCTGCCTTAATAGAATTGCTGCTTGATTGGAGTGTTATGAACTGGCGATGGGTATTGTGTGCAATAGGAACAGTAGTCGGCAGTACAGTGCCAAGCATGCTTTATGCAGATCAACAGGCGTGTGAAACGCTGGTGGCGGTCAGTTATCTAACCGCTGAGAAACCGCGCAATGCCAGCCTCGATGTTGTACACGCACTGGCAGAAAAAACACAACTGCGGATTAAAGTCGAGGCCGCGCAGGGGCGCAAGGCCTTAGCTGAGGTGCGCAGTGGCCGCGTTGATTTGATTATTGGAGTCAGTCTAGAGACTGAAAAAGATGCACCGCTGGATTATCTAACGCCGGCCTATACAGAAAAAACTTACCGCCTATGGCTGCGCACTGGCGAACAGGTATCGCTCACGCAGTGGCCTGAGCTGTCCGGCTTGCGTGGTGTGCAAGTGATAACGGCTAAACCTTTAATGGTCTTTGATCGCCAAGCAGAGCAACTAAACTGGCCGATACGTGCCGTCGATAGCCTTGCAGTAGCGATTGATAAGGTGCTGCAGGGGCGAGCCGATTATGTGTTGGCTGAGCAGCAAGCGATGCAGCAGTATATTGTGCAGCATGATTTAGGCCGACGTTTTGAAGCCATTGATCCGCCGGTCGAGACGCAAGGATTCTTTGTCGCCATGGCTAAAGACTCTGCGTGTCATACGCCTGCATTGCGCAGCCGCTTAAATAAAGCGTTGCTGGCGTTGAGCCAACCTCAGTAGCTTTCATCAGGTACAAAAAAAGGCCCAGCACGCATCACGCACTGAGCCTTTTTTACACCGTTGCGCTTAACGTCGGTCTTGCAGTGCCGCGATGCGTACTTCTAAAGGAGGGTGGCTCATAAATAAACCGGCCAAACCTTCTTTTAAACCGCCATTGATACCGAAAGCCGTTAGGGCTTTAGGCATGTCGGATTCGATACCTTGTTCAGCGCGCAAGCGGTTTAAGGCACCAATCATTGCCTGTTTACCGGCCAAATCAGCACCGGCTTCATCCGCACGGAACTCACGGCGGCGCGAGAACCACATCACGATAGTGCTGGCTAAAATACCCAGTACCAATTCCGCGAAAATCGTCGCTACAAAGTAGCCAATACCACGGCCGTCTTCATTTTTCAGGATGGCTTTATCAACAAAGTCACCGAAAATACGCGCAAAGAACATCACAAAGGTGTTTACCACGCCTTGTAATAACGCCATCGTGACCATATCGCCATTGGCTACGTGGCCAATTTCATGGGCTAATACAGCTTTAATTTCATCTTGTGAGAAGCGGTCTAGCAGACCTTGGCTGACAGCAACCAAGGCGCTATTGCGGTTCCAGCCGGTGGCAAAAGCGTTGGATTGGTGGGATGGGAAAATACCCACTTCTGGCATGCCAATACCTGCTTTATTGGCCAGTTCTGCAACGGTGTTAACTAACCATTGTTCTTGGCGTGTACGAGGCTGATCAATAATTTGTGTACCAGTGCTTCTCTTGGCCATCCATTTAGAAATAAACAGCGAGACCAGCGAGCCGGCAAAACCAAAGACTGCACAGAAAATTAATAAGTCGCCATGGTTCTGGCCGGTGAATCGGTCCACACCCAGCAAACTGAGGGTAACACTGGCAATTAACAGTACCGCAATGTTAGTTGCTAAGAATAAAAAGATACGCATCATGTGCGAGAAGCTCCAAAAGTCTAATCAGGTGAACTATATAAGGGTTGCGCGGATGCGCTTCAAGGGGCTGACTGTTGCAAACTGTGTCAGGCACGCTATAGATACTGTTTGCAGTAGGCTGACAGCATTCAGTCACGATAGGCAGCGTTTTAACAAAGAAGGCCTGATAGATATTATCAGGCCTTCTGGGTGGAATGTATCAATATTGAGTCGGTGCAGGCTTATTGGCGGTAGGTTTTTAAGAAATTACCGATTCGGCCAATGGCTTGCTCCAGATCATCCACGCGCGGCAGCGTAACGACGCGGAAATGGTCTGGCCAAGGCCAGTTAAATGCCGTGCCTTGTACTACTAAGAGCTTTTCTGAGAGCAGTAAATCCAGCACGAATTTTTCATCGTTATGAATCGGACAGATTTTCGGATCAATCTTGGGGAAGGCGTACAGCGCGCCCATAGGTTTGACACAGCTTACACCGGGAATAGAGTTGAGTAACTCCCAGGTGCGGTTACGCTGCTCCAGTAAGCGACCGTTGGGCAAGATTAAATCATTGATACTTTGATAACCGCCCAATGCTGTTTGAATGGCATGCTGTGCTGGGACGTTGGCACACAAACGCATATTGGACAGAATATCCAGACCTTCAATATAGCTGCGTGCGCGGTGCTTAGGCCCTGAGATAGCCACCCAGCCCGAACGGAAACCGGCCACTCGGTAGGATTTGGAGAGGCCGTTAAAGGTTAAGCATAAAACGTCCGTGGCCAATGACGCCGTGCAGATATGCTCGGCGCCATCGTATAAAATTTTATCGTAGATTTCGTCAGATAAAACCATCAAGTTGTGTTGACGCGCCAGTTCCAGAATATCCAGCAGTACTTCTTTCGAGTACACCGCACCGGTTGGGTTATTCGGGTTGATTAAGACAATCGCCTTGGTGTTGCTGGTGATTTTTGAGCGCATATCGGCAATATCTGGAAACCAGCCAGCTTGCTCGTCACATAAATAGTGCACTGGCGTGCCACCGGCTAAACTGGTGGCAGCAGTCCATAATGGGTAGTCGGGTGCCGGCAGTAGTACTTCATCGTTGTTATTTAACAAAGCTTGCAGGGTCATCACGATCAGTTCGGAGACGCCATTACCCAAGTAAATGTCTTCAACGCCGACGCCTTCAACGTTTTTTTGCTGATAGTACTGCATGATCGCTTTGCGCGCGCTAAACAAGCCTTTAGAGTCGCTGTACCCTTGTGCATTAGGCAAGTTGCGCATGACATCCTGAAGGATTTCTTCTGGTGCTTCAAAGCCAAAGGGTGCAGGATTGCCAATATTAAGCTTGAGAATACGATGGCCTTCGTCTTCAAGACGTTTGGCGTGTTTAAGTACAGGGCCTCGGATGTCATAACAGACGTTAGCGAGCTTGTTCGATTTGCTGAACTGCATGATGTTGAGTATCCCGAATAAAATAGGTCAATAAGGGGCGTTCTGTCGATAAAAAACGATTTTGAGCGCTGTCGCGTAACATAAATAGCCCGTGCACCCCATGGCTGCGCTGAATCAACAGACAAGATAGATGCACTTAAAGATGCCTATCATACGACTGTGTTGGCAAAGGTGAAAGGGAGCGTTAGGTTTATGCTTGGGCTTTAATTGGAGAATATGATGGAAAAGGTTGCAAAGACCCTCGAAGAGTGGCGCGAACAGTTATCCGATGAGCAGTTACGAGTTTGTCGGTTGGGCGGTACTGAGCGGCCATTTAGTGGTGCATATCAGTCCCCCACGTTTAATGGTGTGTTTCATTGTGTCTGCTGTGGCCAAGCGTTGTTTGACGCTCAGCATCAGTTTGATGCGGGCTGTGGCTGGCCCAGTTATTGGCAGCCGATTAGCCCAGCGGCATTGAGCGAGCATGTGGATAAGAGTCATGGCATGCAGCGCGTTGAAGTCTTGTGTTCGGGCTGTGATGCTCACTTAGGCCATGTTTTTCCCGACGGCCCAGCACCCACGGGCCTGCGTTATTGCATTAATTCTGTGGCCTTACGGTTGGAGCCAGCAGCAGGTTGATCTATTGCCCAATAGGTTGTCTGCTTAATAGTGACTGAGGGCGATAAGCTATGATAAGGAGAACTATGTGTCTGCGTTACTCAATGAGTTTTTACAGCGTGCCAATCAAGTGTTACAACAAGTCGAGCCTTTGTTGCCTAAGCCAACTGAGCCGGTGGATTGGTACAGTGTGTTTGCCGCCAGTTGGCAGCGCAAAGGCAATAGCAGTTTTTTTCGGCCGATTCAGTTGGGTGCGGATATCCAATTGGTTGACTTGCTTGGAATCGATCGCCAGCGTCAGCAATTATTACGCAACACTCAGCAATTTATGCGCGGCTTTCCAGCCAATCATGCGTTGCTCTGGGGCGCACGAGGTACGGGTAAATCATCCTTAGTGCGTGCGTTATTGGCTGAATATGCCTCACAAGGCTTACGTTTAATTGAAGTGGAGCGCAATGAACTGGCTGATTTGCCCTTGATTGTTGAATCATTGGCCGGCTTGCCACAGCATTTTATTGTATTTTGCGACGATCTCTCTTTTGAAGCAGGTGAGGGCGACTACCGTATTTTAAAAAGTGTGCTAGATGGCTCCTTAGAGCGCGCACCAGATAATGTGTTGTTGTATGCCACCTCTAACCGTCGCCACTTATTACCTGAGCAGCACAGCGATAATCAGCATTGGCAGCATGGTGACGGTGGTGAGTTGCATCCCAGTGAAGCAGTGGAGGATAAGATTGCGCTATCCGATCGCTTTGGTCTGTGGTTGTCGTTTTATCCCTTTAGCCAAGAGCATTACTTGGATGTGGTGCAGCACTGGATTGCTGAGTATGCACGTCCAACACAGCTGAGTTGGCAGTTCAGTGAGGACGTAGCGAAAGAGGCGATCAGTTGGGCACTGGCGCGCGGTAACCGTAATGGCCGTTGCGCGGCGCAGTTCGCGAAACAATGGGTTGGCCTGCAGCTATTAGAGCAATTGCTGTAGCGTCATCTGAGTCGCCTGCGCTTGAATGCAGGTGAGTACCTTGGGTTAATGCCGTGCAGGCTTTATACTGCGCGGCTTGTTTTTAAGGGGATAGCACCATGAGCACATCGCATGTCGAACAACACTTACAGCTGTTAGCACACTTACGCACGATTTTAGTGGCGGTTGCTGATGCAGAGGTGGTGCCGGAAAATCATCATGCCTTATTTCTTGAGCGCTTTGATGAGATGGTCGCTGACTTAGGTGAAAGCAGCGAAGACTTATATGTGGGGCAGGAGATTATTAGTCAGGTGTTCCAGCGTTATCCACAAATCGCCCATTTAGTGCCGCGTGACTTATTGTGGTTTTTTGGTGGTGACTGTCTGCACTTTATGCCAGATGACGAAATTGATAAGTATCAGCAGTTGGAAGATCGTCGCTATCAGGCTTTAGAAAATGGCGAAGATTTTGACTGGAACCAAGAGATTCAGCTGATGTTTATGCCTCAAAACGCCCCAGAACATTAAAATATAAAGAATTTTTGATAAAGAGCTTGACGGATGGTCTGATCGACCGTAATATGCGCGCCACTTCCAAGCAATAACGCAAAGCGCTAAAGCAGAAGAAGTTGCAAGCTGTTATAAGCTCCAAGGCTGCGTCCCCTTCGTCTAGTGGCCTAGGACACCGCCCTTTCACGGCGGTAACAGGGGTTCGAGTCCCCTAGGGGACGCCATATTATGCGGAAATAGCTCAGTTGGTAGAGCACGACCTTGCCAAGGTCGGGGTCGCGAGTTCGAGTCTCGTTTTCCGCTCCAAATTTGGCGTACGCGCTAAAAGAAGAAAGAGCCTAAGGGCTCTTTTTTTTCGTCTGTTGTTTGTGCTCGTGTTTAGCGAGCTTTACTCATTTTATCTTGGCCGTTCTGGTCGCTGTTAATTATGCTTTATACGCGGGTGCGTAATGCATCTCTCATTTACCCATATGATTCAGTCCTTGCCATACGCATTTGAGTTATAGCTGTGCGTGCTTTTTAATGGCTTGATAGTGGTTTTAAAATATATTTAGCCTTGCAACTAAAGTGCTACTCAGTTGCGCAAGCATAGGTTATAGGCCTGTATTTGTTAGACTGTAGTGGATACTTAATGATAGGGCTGTGCTGAAATTGCTTCTAAAGTACTGTTGCGTTATAGAGCTAGGCTATTGATTGTGTTAGCACTAAGCTAAGGGGCATCTATGCAGCAGACACATTCAGACAATAATACAGTATGGCAGACAATGTTAGCGGATGGCTGCGAATTAACCGTACTGTCAGTTGCTGACTCGCAGCAGGCCGCCTTGGCCTTAAGTTTTGCAGCGGGCAGTCATGCGGAGCCGGCGGGCTACCTGGGCATGGCGCATTTTTTAGAGCACCTGGTGTTTCGCGGCAGTCGCAATTTTGCCTTGGATGATGGCTTGATGGCCTTTATTCAGCGCAAGGGTGGCCATGTCAATGCGCAAACCCAAGCCGAGCACACGCTCTTTCATTTCCAGGTAGAAGCGCCGCTGTTTCTCGAAGCTTTGGCGCGTTTGGTGGATATGCTGGTGGCCCCACGTTTAGAGCCGGCGATGCTGAGCTCTGAGCGTGAAGTGATCCATGAAGAGTTTAAGTTGTACTGCCAAGCGCCGCAGATTTTACTGGATGCGGCGCTGGCTCCGTGTTTAGTTGCACGCCATCCTTTGCAGCGCTTTTATGCTGGCAATCGCGACACCTTGCGCATTGAAGAGGCGGCGTTTGCCCCAGCGCTAGCAGCCTTTCATCAGGCGGCTTATCTGCGCAGCAGGCTAAAAATCGTCTTGCTGTTACCGCAGGCGTGGCCGAGTTGGCAAGCGCAGGTGCTGAGTGCGTTACAGCCATTAACGGTGCTGCCGCGTGAGCAAGCCGTTAGCCGAGCGCCTGCTATACAAGTGCCGAGCGGCTCTGTGGTTAAGCTCAGGGTGCCGGGCAATCAAACTTATCTGGTAGTGCATATCCCGATTAATCAGCACGGGCAGGGCTTAGCTGAACTGGTGGAAAAAATGCAGCATGCTTTAGCGCTACGCATCGGCCAGACCTTCTTAGCCTATGCTGAGCAGCAGGACTGGTGTTCGGCCATCAATGTCCGAGCCGCTTATCAGGCTGAGGCGCAAGGCGTGTTAACCGTGCAATTTAGCAACCCAACCACTGCGCATACGCTGTTGCTTGAGGCCTTTAGGCAATGGCTCAAGCAATGGCAGACGCAATTGCGCAGTGCCGAGCAGCAGGCCTACGAGCGGCAAGCACAGGCCAATCGCTGGCTCGTTGCTGAGCCATTGCGCAAAGCTCAGCAGCTGCTGGCCAGCCGTTGGCCAATCTCTGATGGCGTATCTGTCGAGTGTTTAGCGGCTATGGAGGCTGTGCTGGCGGCGGTTGCCGAGCAGGCTTTTGTGCAAGTGATGGCTGGCGCTGACGAAGTTGCAGGCCGCTATGATCAGGGGCTGCCATTGCAGATAGAGGCTGTTGCGCCGCCGCAACACCTCAGCACAGTAACGCTGAGGGTGCCGCAGTTTAGCTTTGCCAGTGATTTTACCCATGACCAGTCCAGCGCAATGCAGTCAATAGCAATAGAGCACAGCCATTTAAGTCTCTGCCCATCAGTATCTTTTCCCAAGGGTATAGCCGTTTGCTACTGGGGCTGGTCGCTGGCGAATCCGCAACACGCGGCGCAATGGCTGCCGGCGCGACTGGCCGCTGTGTCTGAGTTGCTGAGCTATAACGCCGTGGATTGGCAAGTCGAGTGTACGCAGAGTCATTTATTTATTCGTATCAGTGGGCCAGCAGAGTATTTGCCTATCGCTGTTAACCAGCTCTTAAGCGCGCTGGAAGAGCCTTTAACAGACGCACCGTTGCCAGTCAGCGGTCATTTTGCTTTGCGTTGTTTGCTGCAACGTTTGCCGCGGGCGTTAGCAGGCGTCGTACCTGCAGCGCCCGCGCCCGCACAAATCAGCTTAGCAGCCCAGCCGCAAGTCGCATTATGGCTCGGCGCGGCTGATCACGCAGGCTTGTTGGAAGCGTGTTATCTGCAAGGTTTGCAAACCTTGAGCACAGCAAGTCCTCCGCTCGCCGCAGCGAGCGGCTGGCAGCAAGTGTATGATAGCGGCACTGAAGATGCTTTGCTGATTGTCCATATTCCGTTACCTGCTCGCGCCATTGTCGAAAAAGATCGTCTGCGTTTGCTTAATCGTGTTTTTGCTCAGCATTTACAAACGGCTTTGCAGCACTATTTACGCGAGCAGCGCGGGCTCTGTTATGCGGTGTTTGTCTTGCCTTATGCGCAAGGCGAGCATGAAGGGTTGTCTTGTGCCGTGCAGTCGAGCAAGGTCAGCGCCGCACAATTACTGATCGAGATTAAGCAGTGTTTAGCCGACTATCACGCGGCCCTCGACCAGCATCTGCCAACCTTACTTGCGGAGCTCGGTTTACAGGTTCAGCAGCTCGCGCAGGGTGCGCTGGGACTGGAGCGCCTCAGTCAAATGTTGTTTCGGCACTGGCGTGAGCAGCGTTTAGGCTTGGGCTTGGCCGCAGAGCTGCAGGCAGCGCAGTTAGTCACGGCAGAGGATATTCAGTCCTATGCACAAGCCATCCAAGATCAGCAGCACTGGTTGTTGTTGAGCAATCAGCCGCTTGCTGGATGATCTGGGCGGGCGATGGCGCGCTTAAAGCGTGTCACGCCACGCTCTCGATTCTCTAACCCTTCTCCCTCTAATGGCCTGCTGCTAAAGCACTGTTCAGCGCTGCTGTGCTGCTTGGGCGCTGCTTTTCTGTGATTTTTTCCCAGTGCTGTGGGTCGCGGTTTTTCATCCTTAGGGATAGCGACTATTGAGCTGAAATAGAACGCTCTAAAGATCTGCTTAGTAAGTTCAAAGAGTTGGCCACTAAAGCTGCGTATTAGTCGAGCGCCTAGCTTCTAATAATCAGTGTCGAAGCGACTGATAGGTCAGTTGTTCCATTTTTGTGGAGAAGACTATGTATAACAAGAAAATTGCCAAACATATTTTTATGCCGTTAGCGCTCGCCGGCGCTATCGCAACAGCCAGCAGTCCAGCTCTGGCTGAGATCGTTCTGTATGATAAAGACGACACCACCTTTTCTACCGATGGTTATGTTAATGCGTTTTATGTCAACAGTGATGTTGACCGTGATGGTGATCAGTTTGACCGCCGTCAGTCGCGGATTAAAATGGGTTTCCTACCCAACTATATTGGTTTCAATATGGGTAAAAAAATTGATGGGTTGCAGCTAGGGGCGCGCGCATCATTTTGGGTGACGATCAACGACAGTGATGATAACGGTACAGGCACCGATATCGACGTTCGTCAGTTTTACGGTACAGCCGCCGGTGAGTGGGGTGAAGTGCTGATTGGTAAAGATTTCGGTTTGTTTGCCCGTTCCAACATCCTGCTGGATGAGCTGTTGGCCGGTTATGGTCAGGTCAGTGACACCTTGGGTCTTGTCGATGGCGGTGGTGTGTCCTTCGGTAATATCGGCAGTGGCTACCCGTATCCCTTCCCAACCTCACAGATTACTTATCGCTCGCCAGTGATGAGTGGTTTGCGGGTGGCGGTCGGGGTGATGGACCCAGTGGATACCAACGACAGCAGTGCTTTGGGTAAGGCGTATCAGAAAAATCCACGTTTTGAATCGGAAGTGACCTATCAGTTTGATCTGGCCGGTGCGAAGATTTACTCATGGCTGAACGGTGGTTACCAAACCTCTGAAAACACCGACAGCAGCGTTAAAGACGTGACCTCAAAAGGCTTAGGCTACGGCGTACAAGCAAAAATGGGTGACTTTACCCTCAGCGGTTCTGGCTTTACCGCAAAAGGCATTAACCCGTTCTTTACCAATAACGCCGGTAACGCAACCTTGCGCGATATCGACAGTAAAGGTTACTTGGCGCAAGGTTCCTATCGTTTTGGTAAAAACCGTCTGGCGTTAAGCTATGGCCAAACTAAAGACGATGGTAACGGTATTGGCGTAGGGGCTGATTATGAAACCCGTGGTATCGCCTTATTCCACGATATCAATGACAACTTAAAATTAGTGGCTGAATACAATCAGTTTGAAATTGATGGCCATAAGGGTAATACCGCGGTCAATGAAGACACCAATACCTTTGCGGTCGGTGCTGTTTTGACCTGGTAAGACACCTTAGCTAAAGCGAAGCCAGAAGTGTTCACACCTTCTGGTTTTTTTCTGTTCAGGACTTTAGTAGGTGCTGCTCGCGACTGAAGGGGCATGGGTTTATTACGGGATGCTTTTAAAATAGGGACATACTAGGTAGGTGAGTTATGGGTCTAGCACAGTTCTCATTTGATAATGAAGGTATCACCACAGCCGTCTCCTTTGCCCAGCAGGCAGAAGAGGTGGCTGAGGATTTAGCACAGCAGTTGCTTAACCCAGATTTAGGCTTTGTCTTGTTTTTTTGTTCTGCTGAATATGATTTGCCCGCTTTATCCAAAGCGTTAACCCGTCATTTTGGCGATATGCCGCTGGTCGGTTGCACCACCGCTGGGGAAATTACCCCAGAAGGTTATGGGCGTGGCTGTATCAGCGCAATCGGTTTTGATCACCGAAACTTTTCCATTGCCAGTGTCTTAATTGATGAAATGGAGCGCTTCAGTTTATATGACGCGCAAGCACTGGTAGACAATCTAATCAGTGATTGCCGTAGCAATGCGGTCGCGCCGATTAAAGATCACAGTTTTGCCTTAACGCTGCTGGATGGTTTGTCCAGTCGTGAAGAAGTGGTCTTGGCTGCCCTCAGTGCTGCGTTAGGGAGCATTCCGCACTTCGGCGGCTCAGCCGGTGATGACAATCATTTAACCCACACTCATGTCTATTACAACGGCCAATTTCATAATGGCGCGGCGGTGGTGGTGTTGATTAATACCCACCTAGACTTTGAAGTTTTTACCACCCACCATTTGCAACCCTCCACAGAAAAACTGGTGGTGACCAAGGTCGACAGCGACTCACGACGGGTGTTGGAGTTTAATGCCGAACCGGCCGCCAAAGAGTATGCGCGTTTAATCGGCCGTGATTTAGATGAGCTGGATATGCATATTTTTTCCAGCCATCCATTGGCGGTAAAAATCAGTGAACGCTACTACCCGCGGGCGATTCAGCAGACCAATCCGGACCAGAGTCTGACGTTTTATTGTGCGGTAGAAAATGGCATTGTCCTTACCGCGATGAACACCACGTCCTTGCTGGACAATGTCAATCAGCTGTTCCAAGGGCTCAATCAGCGCCTCGGTGAGCCATTAATTACGATTGGCTGTGATTGCTTTTTACGTCGTTTAGAAATTGATAGTAAAGGGGGGCAGCAAGCCATCGAAGAGGTGTTGCAAAAACAGCACGTGATTGGTTTTAACACCTATGGCGAGCAGTTTAATGGCATGCATATCAACCAGACCTTTACTGGGGTGGCCATTGGACGACCTAAATATGGCTAACGCTGATCTGGCCACACAACTGCTGCTGCTTCAGCAGGAAAATAGCAAACTGCGCCGCATCAATGCCGCTTTAGTCGAGCGGGTGGAGTCTGGTACGTCGCAAAGCTCGGATGCCTATGCAGCTTTTCGCCACTCAGTGGTGTTGGCTGAACAAGTACGCGAGCGCACTGACGCGCTCAATCAAACCATGGCCGATCTGCAAAAAAGCAACATCCTGCTCAGTGGTGCGCGGCAGACCGCCGAAGTGGCGCATCAGCATTTAATTGATGCGATTGAAAGTATCAGCGAAGGCTTTGTCTTATTTGATAAAGAACAGCGCATCGTTTTATTCAATCGCCATTTCAAAAATTTCTGGGATAAAAGTGCCTACCGTATTGATGTGGGCACTTGCTTGCATGAGGTGAAAACCTTTATTGAAGACACCGGCCTGATTGTGGAAAAGCAACGCAGCGGTCGACAACGAATTTTATATCGTCTGCGCACTGGACGTTGGTTACAAGTCACTGAGCGGCCCACGCAAGAGGGTGGCTTGGTGATTTTATACACCGATATCACCGAACTGAAACACAGTGAAGCGCAGCGCCGTGAACAAGCGTTGGCGCAAAAAACCCGGCTGCTACAGGAAACCGTGGATAACTTATCGCAAGGCGTGGCGATGGTCAGCGCTGAGGGTGTTTTAGAGCTGTGGAATCATCGTTTTCTGGAACTCTGTGATCTGCAGCCGATCGAGGCCAATTGTTTCTTTGTTGAAGTCATGGCTGTCAGTGATACGGCAGTATTGACGCCGCAAAGTCTCGATAAACGTGGCCAGCCTTTGTTGCAAAAAGAGCAGCGTTTAGCCGATGGCCGCGTGGTTGAAATTCGTACCCATCCGTTGCCTGGCGGTGGTTTTGTTAATACTTTTACCGATATGACCGAGCGCTATCAGCATGCTGAAGCGCTGCGTAAAAGTGAGCAGTGGATACGTCTGATTACTGACCATGTGCCGGCCATGATCGCCTATGTCAATCAAGACTTTGTCTACGAGTTCACCAATAAAGTCTATGAGGAATGGTACCGCTGGCCGCGTAACAGTATTTTAGGACACAGCTTGCGCGAGGCGCACAGTGATGAGCACTTTTTGCGCCTGCAGCCGTATATTATTCGTGCCTTAAATGGCGAAAGCCTGACTTTTGATGTGGCGGAAAGCAGTGTCTTGGGTAAGCCGCGTTTTATGCAGCGCTCTTATGTGCCCAATCGGCAAAGCAATGGTGACATTACCGGTATTTTTGTTTTGGTGCGTGATATTACCGAGCGTCGGCAAACCGCCGAAGCCTTGCATCAAGCCTATCAAAACCTTGAAGGGCGAGTGCGTGAGCGTACCGCTGAACTGACCCAGTTAAACACCCAGCTAGTTTCAGAGATTGATGTGCGCAAGCAAGCGGAAGTGCATCTGCTCGATGCCAAGCGTGAAGCAGAAGAAGCCAATTTATCGAAAACTAAATTCTTAGCCGCAGTCAGTCATGACCTGTTGCAGCCACTGAATGCCGCGCGCTTATTTACCGGTTCCTTGGCCGAGCATCCGGAAGCAGCCAATTGTTTAACCTTGGTAAGAAATATCAGTAATTCGTTGGATGATGTCGAAAATCTACTGGGCACCTTGGTCGATATTTCCAAGCTGGATGCGGGCGTGATTAAGGCTGATGTTTCAGCGTTTGCAATCAAACAACTGTTGGATAACCTGGCGGTGGAGCATCAACAGCTGGCGAAAAGTGTCGGTCTCACCTTAGATTTTGTGCCCAGCTCGGTGTTGATCAAAAGCGATATTCATTTGCTGGCGCGAATTTTACGTAATTTCCTCAGTAATGCCATTCGTTACACCGAGAGTGGACGGGTGTTGTTAGGCTGCCGCCGCCATGCTGGCTATGTCTCGATTGAAGTCTGGGATACCGGAATTGGCGTTCCAGATGATAAAAAAGAAGAGATTTTTCAGGAGTTTAAACGCGGTGATGGCCAGCACTTAAAGCAAGACCGTGGTCTGGGCTTAGGCTTGGCGATTGTCGATAAAATTACCCGTATTTTAGGCCATCGCGTGCGCGTGGCGTCGCAGCCGGGTAAAGGCTCAGTCTTTGCCGTGGACGTGCCCTTAGCGCATGCGTATGAGCTGCAACAGCAGCCAGAAGTGGACGTGCCGTCTTATGCTTTAGATCGTCTGCAGGGTGCGCGGGTCTGGGTGCTGGATAACGATATGGCCATTTGTATGGCGATGCGCACCTTATTGGAAGGCTGGGGCTGTTTGGTCAGTACCGGTCTCTCGGAAGACGATCTAATCGAGCAGGTCGGTAGCTTTCAAGCGGCGGCAGATTTACTGGTTGTTGATTATCACTTGGATAATGAGGTCAATGGCGTCGATGTGGTGGTCAAGATCAATCAGCAGCGCAAGCAGCCGATCCCCACGCTAATGATTACCGCCAATTACAGCAACGAGCTGAAACAGCAAATGCGCGCTCTCGGCCATACTCTCATGCATAAACCGGTCAAACCCATGCGCCTAAAAACGGCCATGAATCATCTGCTGGATCAACAGCGTTAAAGCCTTGACTCTGATGTGCAGGGTCGTGGCAACATATCAATTGCTTTGTGTGTTTATAGAAACTAATATGTTGCTTATATCGATAAAAGCAATATATGTGTTTACCTATGGACTCTATTCTCCAACAAGTTAAAGAACGTCGTGAAGCACTGGGTTTTAGGCAGAGTGACATGCTGTTACGTATTGGTATTTCTCGACAGCAGTATCAGCGCTTAGAAGCCAAGGGCAATCCTCGACTGGATACCCTTGAGCTGATTGCCAAGGGGCTTAACAGCGAAGTTGTATTAATTCCCAAAGAAAAGCTTAATGCCGTCTTGGCTATTCTTAATACGGACGATGCTAACGTTTCAGCTGCTTCTGACAAACAACAGCTGTTTGATGAAGAAAAAGACTACTCAATTGATCCTTGGCAGGGATTGTTGGGGGACGAGACATGACTAGAGTGCCTCCCGATGAAGCCAGTGTTCTCCAGCTCACATTGCATGGGCACCTCGTTGGCTATCTTGCGGGTTTGCGTAGCGGTAAAAATATACTGAGTTTTGTTGAGGGCTATAAACATAACAATGCACGCCCAACATTTAGTTTAATTACCCATCCGTCATTCCCTTACTCAGAAAAAGTTATGACCAGTCCATGGGTAAGGCAGCAGTGTCTACATCCGACACTGTCTAATTTATTACCTGAAGGGTCTCTTCGCGCCTTAATTTCACAAGTCCTAAAAGTTCATATTGATAGCGAGTTTCATCTCCTTTCATATCTTGGTCAAGATTTGCCAGGTGCTCTTATTGCGACGCCCATGGAACCAGCTGACGTACCTGATGGTGTTTTTCAATCGCAAGAAAATGTCAAAATAATCAAGCTCGCAAAGGCAGTGCAAGAAAATAAGTTCTCCTTGGCTGGAGTACAAATGAAGTTTTCAATGAAGGAAAAAGATGGGCGCTACAACCTGTCTCAGGGTGGTGTGCTTGGTGACTGGATCGTTAAAACGCCTTCAACTCTGCATGCCGATGTGCCATTGAACGAGTATACGGCGATGATGTTAGCGTCATCAGTTGGCGTTAATATTCCTGAAATAAAGCTTGTTGAACTGAGTAAACTGGATAACCTACCACCTATCAATCTTCCTGATGAGCACTTGGCTTTTGCGATTAAACGCTTTGATCGTGATGATGCGCAACGTGTACATATGGAGGATTTTGCCCAGGTCTTCGTCAAGTATCCGCACGAAAATTATAATTCAGCAAACTATGAGCAAATTGCTAGAGTTTTATATCAGTTTTCAGGCGATGGACTGGCTGATGTGCAACAGTTCGCTCGACGCTTACTGGTCAATATTTTGCTCGCAAATGGTGATGCACATCTGAAAAACTGGAGTTTGCTCTATCCTGATCAAGTGACTCCCCAACTTTCGCCTGCATACGATATTGTCACGACCCGCGTATATATTGAAAATGAAAGCAACTATGCGCTTAACTTAGGAAAGTCGAAGTTTTGGTATACAGCAACTTATGCAAACTTTGAGTCTTGGGCTGACCATGCAGGATTGCCGTGGCGGGTTATTAAGCCTCATCTAGATGATGTCATGGAAAAAGCCAGAGACCTATGGCCTGAAATGATTAAAAATCTACCGATGAGCGCTGAGCATAAATTACAGTTGAGAGAGCACTGGCGTCAGCTGACTCCTGATTTCAGAATAGGTTAAACCATCGAAAATACTCCCTTTATGGCAGCGAGACGTCACCTAAACGTCTATATCCTTATCGCCCCCCCTGTATGTCAGAAATCAGCTGTCAAGGACGCTGTGTGCGCCCAGGCAATCATGATTAACGCCAGCGAAGACTCTTAGCGACGTAGGTAGGTGGAGAAATCAATATCACCGACGGAAAGGATGGCTTGCACGCGGTTGTGTACGTTGAGTTTTCTTAAGATCGCCGAGACGTGGGCTTTAACTGTGGTTTCGGCAATATCCAAGTTGTAGGCGATTTGCTTATTCGATTCGCCCTTGGCCATACGCTCGAGGACCTGCAGTTGTTTGCGGGTCAGGGCTTGCAGCAGTTCTGGTGAAATCGTCGCTTCACGCGGCGTGCGGCGGGTGTTGGGTTGATCGGAGCGAATAATATCGGCCGGTAAATAGACATGGCCGGCGAGAACTTGCTCAATCGCTGCGGTCATTTTTTCGCGTGGCGTTGATTTAGTGATAAAGCCCACCGCGCCGTAGGTAATGGCTTGCAAAACAATATGCTTATCTTGTTCAGCCGAGACAATCACCACCGGAATGGTCGGTGCTTCGTTGCGTAAACTCATCAGGCCATTGAGCCCACTCATACCTGGCATATTTAGATCTAGCAGAATTAAATCGAGATTGTCATGCTCAGCGGCCAGCAGCAGAGTGCTGTCCAGATCAGCGGTTTCGAGAATCGTACAGCCTGGGAAACCGGAACGAATGACATTGCAAATTGCTTCGCGAAACAGCGGGTGATCGTCAGCAACTAAAATGTTGTACATGGTTTTTGATCTCTTTTTTATAGGCAAGGCATGCGATTACTGAAAAGGAACAGGTTGTGCGGGCACCAGCGGCAAATCAGCTTGTTGCCAGCCGTCAATGCCATCACGTAGCCAGTACAGGTTACTGTAACCTAAAGCGTCGGCACGTTTAATCGCATTCCAGCCTAACCAGCAGTCGGAGCGGCAATAAAATACGATCGGATGAGCTTTATTACCCTCAGTGGCCTGGGCAAACTGCTGTTGGCAGTAAGCTGTCCATTGCGCGTCGAGGACACCATCACCGCAGTTGGCCAGCCAAAGACTATTGGGCAGATTGCTGTGCTGCTCTTGCAGGGTGTACACACCCCGTAGCCAAGGATTACGGTAGACATCAATCAACAACAGCTCGGGGTGTTGCTGCTGCAGGGCGACTAAATCGCTGGGCTCAAGCGTTTGCGCCTGCTCATGAAAGGTTGGTGTCGGGCTGCGGTAAAGGGTGTTGCGATAACCGTCTTCAGTAAATAAAGGAATTTCTTCGGCATAACTGGGCGCTGCCGCTAAAGGCAGTAAGGTTAAGGCAAAGGCAGTAAGGAGTGTTTTTAACATTATTATTTCTCACTGTTGTTGAATTCATTAGATGCAAAACAGCCGTCTTTGGGAATGCTACATTGTGTGGCTTGGATTGCTACTAAAGTACTGTTTTTCTGTGATTACGCTTATTTACTGGGCGCCGTGCGTAAGGAGGTGCGTTTTGGGCTAAAGGTCAGCACCGCAGCACAGAGGCAGATGGCCGTGGTCGCCGCACAAACCATTAAGGCAACCGGGTTAAATTGTAAATACAAGGCATAGCGCACCAGTTCGACGCCATGACTAAAGGGGTTGAGGACGCAGATCCAATACAGCCAGAGGCTGGCTTCTTGCATTTTCCACAGCGGATACAGGGCTGAGGATAAGAAGAAGAGCGGGAAAATCACGAAGTTCATCACCCCAGCAAAGTTTTCCAGCTGACGAATGCCATTGGATAACAGCAAACCAATCGCACCGAGCATCAAGGCCACCATTAATAGCGCCGGTAACGCCACCAGTAAGCCCAGCAGTGGTGGTTGGACGCCGTAGAACCAGGTAATGGCTAAGAAAATATAGACCTGCACAATAGAAATACACGCGCTGGCCAGCAGTTTGCAAATCAGCAGAAAACTCCGCGGCTGGGGACTGGTCAGAAGAATGCGCATGCTGCCCATTTCACGGTCATAGACCATGCTGAGCGAGCTTTGCATGCCATTAAACAACAAAATCATGCAGGCCAAACCCGGCACGATATAGGTCTCGTAGGTGATGTAAGTGTCGTAGGGGGCAATAATAGCGATGCCCAGTGCCGCGCGAAAACCGGCGGCAAAGACGATCAGCCAGAGTAATGGTCGGACTAAAGCACTGAGTAAACGCGTGCGTTGCTGCCAAAAGCGCAACCATTCACGAAAGAAGATCCCCGAGAGGCAATACCAGTAGGCTTTCATAGCGGCGCCTTTTGCGTAAGCTGTTCGAATATCTGCGGCAAGGACTGCTGCTGATACTGGTCTTGAATCGCTGCAATACTGCCGTTGGCGACTAACAGCCCTTTATTGAGGATTAACACATGATCCTCAGGGCCGATTTCATCCAGGATGTGAGTGGTGGAGAGCACGGCAATATCGCGTTCTTTACACAGGCTGCGTAAATGCGTTTGCAAGGCTTTGCGGCTGGCTGGATCGAGACCAACGCTGGCCTCATCCAGCAACAATAGACGCGGATTATGCAGCAGTGCGCGAGCAATCTCGACGCGGCGGCGGTGGCCGCCATTGAGCAGGCGGACTTTATCGTGGCGGCGCTCGCTGAGTTGCTGACGCTCCAACTCAGCATTAATCCGTTGCTTGGCGTCCGCCGGTGAGAAACCATGCAGCGCGGCATGGTAGCGCAGGTTTTGCTCAACGGTCAGATCCAAATCCAGCGTGCTTTGTTGAAAGACCACGCCGAGCTCACGTAACGCTGAGCGTGGTGCGCGCGTTAGATCGTGGCCACTGACCTTGATCTGCCCCTGTTGCAGCGGATAGAGGCAGGTGAGCAAGGAAATCAGCGTGGTTTTACCGGCGGCATTAGGCCCGAGTAAGGCCGTCACTCGACCTCTAGGGCAGGTAAAGTTCAGGCCATGCAACACGGCACGAGCGCCATAGGAAAAACTGACATCGCTGACTTGCAAAGCATTCATGGCGTCACCACAACACCCCAAGGGTAACGGCCGACTTTAATCGACTTGGTCACTTTAAGGCTGTCGATATCAATCAATGACACATCACCGCTGACACCATTGGTCGAAATTAGGGTTTTTTGATCCGGAGTAAAGGCCATGTGCCAAACGCGGCGACCGACCAGCAAGTAATCTAAAATCTCCCACGTCTTGGCATCCACCACGGCAATATGGTTGGCTGGGCCGAGAGCGACGAAAGCGTAGCGGCCATCGTCAGTCAGTTTGATACCCACCGGTTGGATTTTGTCCGGGTGAATGCCTTTGATCTCAAAGGTCATGGTCTTCAAAATCTCCCGCTGATCGACATCGATAATGGTGACCGTACCGCCAATTTCAGCACTGGCCCACAGGCGTTTGCTGTCTTTGCTGAACTCGACATGGCGCGGACGTTGATCAACCAGAGTGTTATGCACCAGTTCATTGCTGGCTGTGTCGATCCAGTGCAGCATGTTGGTGGTTTCGCTGGTATTCACCGCCCATTTACCATCAGGGCTGACCGCCATCCCTTCTGGCTCAACGCCGACATCAATCTGTGCCATTACCACGTTGCTTTCGACATCGACCACGGTGACCAAGGCATCGTCTTCATTGGAGATATACAGCCATTTGTTGTTGGGGTGTAAAGCGAATTGCTCAGGGTCATCGCCTGAGGCCAGTTCTTTAATGATGCTGTGATTGCTTAAGTCCATGACTTGCACGCGATCCGAATCGCTGGCGCAGATATACAGTAGCTTGTTGTCATGTGAGAGCAACAGGCCGCGCGGACGCATGCCGACCTCTAAGGTCTCGGTCACGGTTTGTGTGGCCAGATCAATCACGCTGATCGTGTTGTCTTTCTCGTTGGAAACGTAAGCGGTCGCGGCCAAGCTGCTGTGGCAGATCAGCATTAGGGCAGATAAAGGCAATAAACGGCGCATGGTATGTCCTTCTTGTTATAAATAATTAACCAGTACAACAGGCAGTACGCGCTGTTGTTACAGGGCTTTGTCGCTTAAATGACAGGTGGTTTCTGCTTGGTCAAAACCTAAACTGTCCATTTCATTGTGTGGGTGCAGGTAGCCTTCTTGTGGTGAAGTACTGACCAGTGCGCGGGGGTGGACTAAGGCGATGGGTTGACGTAATTGTCCGCTCCAAGGGCGAAAACTGAGTTTGCGTCCTTTAAAACCATCGATGGGTAATTGCTCGCTGAGCGCCAGTTCACGTATGGCCGTGGGATCAGCGTTGTTTAGTTTAGTCACTGCCGAAGCAATGCTGCGTACGGCAATCCACGCCGCGAAGTCGACGCTATTCATCCAGCGTCCGGCGTGCTTTTCAAAACGTTTTTGCAGCTGTGCCGCGCCGTAGGTTTCAATGGTTTTATGCCAGCCGACGGGGGTTAAGCCTTGGGTGCCAATGACTGGCCGTGCTAACCAGGTGTTGTAGGGTAGGTATTCACCAAAATCACCGGCTTTGTCGGCCACCACGACCACGTCATACTCTTTACTTTGGGTGAATAACGGCATTTCGGCACTGGCCGAGCGGCGTTGATCACTGCTGAAATCCCAAGTTTTTTCCGCTACGATTTTTAAGCCAAAGCGTTTTGCCGAGCGGCGTAAGGCCGTGGCATAGGCGATATCTTCAGGGGCTTGGCCGACAATCAGCAGCCATTTTTGCCATTGGCGCAAGGCCATAAATTGGGCTAAAGCATCGGTCAACATGGCATTGCTGGGCAGGGTATGCAGAACATTAGTTAGGCAAGCGGACTGGCGTAATTCATCATCGGCGCTGCCAGCGTTAAACCATAAACTGTCCGGCAAGTGGTTGGCCAGTTGCTGCAAGATTGCCTGTGGGGCATTGACCACAAACAGGCGTACACCGGCAGCATGTTGCTGCTGCGCCATCGCCAGTAAGGTCTCGGCGTTATCCGAGCTGTGGCTGCTGAGGCTGTAGCTTTGTTTGAGAAAACGCCCGGTGCTGTTGTTATCGACTAAAGCCAATTCAGCACCGCGCAAGCCGGCATCGGTTGGTTCAGGAATGACATTCGACAACAACGGCCGCGGCGCCGGTTGATAGGCTAAATAAGCAATAGCGATATCGAGATTCGCAGTGCTCGCGGTTACCGCGTAGCTGACTGAGGCACAGCTCAGACCGATTAGAAATAGTAAAATGCGCATAATAAAGACGTCCTCGCTAATTAAAAACCAGCATAGGAAGAGTGGCTCACGAAAGGAATATGCAGAAAGTACCAACTAGGCAGTACCAAGGTAGGAGATTGTTTCGATCGGGGTCTGATTAGCATGGTCTTGTCATAAAAATAACTAGGAAGACAGACTATGAGTTTTTTAAAAGCGACGACTTTAGCCACGGTGCTGCTCTGTGGTATGGCGGGGATTGATGCGGTTCACGCCGCCGGAGATTTAACCACTAAACCTGAGCGTCTAGCTGATTTAATTATGGGCTCTGAGCAAAGTGATTACAGCTTTTCAGAAAAAAGCTATCAGTTGCAAACCGGTAGTTCCTACCGTCTCAAGGTGATTTCTAACGGGCAAAAAGAGTGCGCGTTTCAAGCACCACAGTTTATGCAATCGATTTACTTACGCAAAGTTGAAGCCGGTGGCATCGAAGTGAAAGCGGTGATGTTGACCGAGCTTGAATTTGAAGACGCGGGCCAAGCGGAGATGTTCTTTGTGCCGATTAAACCCGGTAGCTACCCATACTTCTGCAAAGGCCTGGAGAATAAAGGGATGCAGGGCGAGTTTGTTGTTAAGTAAGCTTTAACCCACAAGGATCAAGCTGATGTCGACGCTATGGCGGATTAATGTCTATGTGACGCTATTTTTTGCCGCGGTGATTAGCGTCTGCTTAGTGGTGCTATTGCGTCAGGCTGAAGCCGATGTGCAGCGTGAGTTAGGCGCAGCACAAGTGTTGGTCGATTATTTAGCTGAAGCCGCCCCCAATGATCCTGAGCGTTTTGTTCGTTTAGAAGGCTATTTACGCCATGTGCGTCTGGAGTTGCTGGCCGAAGGAGAAAGCAGTCGTTTAAGCGCTGCTGCGCAGAATCATGACCGTTTAACCCGCTGGTTATACCCGCAGCCGGCGCCTTTGCACCGCATTGAGTTAGAGGATGGCCGTGCGCTGCTGCTGGCGATTGATCCAGAAGATGAAGTGGAAGAAGCACAAGATTCGATTGTGCAGTTGCTTGGCGTTTTTGCCTTAGCCCTGATCATGACTTTGCTGACCATTCGTTGGGCGGTCCGTCGTGGCTTGCTGGTGTTGGATGAGGTGTTGTTGGCGTTACAACAGGTGGGCGAAGGACAGTTGGCAGTGCGCTTGCAAACCTATCCGCTGCTGGAAGCGGAACAGCTCGCCGAGCAGTTTAATAAAATGGCCGCAGCGTTACAGTCCACGCAAGCTGAAAATGTGCAACTGACCCGTGCCCTGCTGAATTTGCAAGACACTGAGCGCAGCCGTCTAGGGCAGACCTTACATGATGATTTAGGCCAATATGTGGCGGGGATGCGTGCGCAAATTAAGCTACTGCAAGTGGTGCACGAGCAACCGCAAACTGTGCTGTCGGTGGCGCACGTCTTGGAAGAACATGGCCGGCAATTACAAACCGGCTTTCGCTGTTTAGTGCGCGATCTGTACCCGGCCATGCTCGATCACCTCAGTGTCGTAGAAATGCTGGATAACCTGCAGGAGCACTGGCAGCAAAGTCATGCTGGGCAGTGTCGTTTGCATATTCTGGGTGCTATTCCGCGGTTAGCGGTGGCGCAAAAAAACCAGCTCTATCGTTTTCTGCAAGAAGCCTTAACCAATGTCAGCCGTCATGCCCAAGCCACAGAGGTGCAGCTCTGGCTGCAGTATAAAGATCATGCCTTGCGTATCTTATTGCGCGATAACGGCGGCGGCTCAGCACTGCCACAGCAAGGTTTAGGTTTGCGCTCGATGGCTGAGCGCGCGCGTACCCTCGGCGCACAGTTGCAGATTCAGGCGCGCAGCAGTCGCGGTTGGAGTATTTATCTCTATTTACCACTGACAGGTGACAACAATGAAAATACTATTGGTTGATGATCATGCGGTGGTGCGTCAAGGCTATGCCAGTTTACTCAAAGCCTTATTGCCCGAGGTACAGGTCGATGAAGCCGGCAGTGGCGAGGACGCCTTGCAGTGCGTGCCGGTATTAGCGCCGCATCTGGTAGTGTTGGATATAGGTTTGCCGGGGATCAGTGGTTTAGAAACCTGTCGACGTTTGCGCCAACGTTTACCGCAGTTACCGGTGCTGTTTTTTAGCATGCACGATGAATTGTCATTGGTGCGTCAAGCTTTAGATGCTGGCGCGTCGGGCTATATTACCAAAAGCTCCGCGCCCGATGTGTTGGTTGAAGCCGTACGGCGCACGCTGGCTGGGCACATGTATATTGAACAGGAATTGGCCACGCAGTTGGCCTGTCATAAGTCCAGCCACGGCGCGCTGGATCCGCGTTTGCAAAGTATGACGCCGCGTGAAATGGAGGTCTTTGTGATGTTGTCGCGCGGCTTTCCGACCCAGCAAATTGCCGCAAAACTCTGTATCAGTCATAAAACGGTGTCCAACTACATGACCTTACTCAAGCATAAACTGCAGGTCAGCTCGCATGTGGAATTGGTGCATTTAGCCATTGATACTGGGGTGCTGCGTATTGGTGAAGCCAGCTAATAAGCGCTGAGTTAAGCGCTATTAGCGACTCGCTGAGACATGTGTTTTACCAATCGAGCGGACATGCCGTGCAGCCTTCCATAAAGGTTCCGAGGAAGGTGGCGTAGTGACGGCGCGCGCCGGTCATATTGGCTTTCGCCATATTGGCTTCGCTAAGTTTTGACTCTTGCAGATTGGCATCGATAAAAGTGGCCTTGCGTAAATCGCTTTTATTCAGCCAAGCCATTTCTAGGTTGGCCGCATTAAAATTAGCACCCGGTAACTTAGCACCGGAAAAGCGGGCGAAATCTAAATTGGCTCCGTTGAAATCAGTATTTTTACCTTTTGCCCCTTGCGCCATCAGTGCCCAGCCAGTGATCGCGATCAGTTTAGTATTGTCCAGATTAGCCCCGCGTAAGCTGGCTTGTTGCAGGCTGGCGCGGGTCAGATTGGCACCGGCGAGGTTGGCTTTGTCAAAGGTCGACAGGTCCAATTGCGCGTGACGCAAGTTCGCCCCTGACAAGTCAGCGCCGTTAAAGTTGATTTTACGCAGATTCATATTGCTTAGATCGGCTTTACGTAGATCCATGCCGGCACAGTTGCTGGCAGGTTCAAGTTTACAGCCGTTGATTGTGGGTACGTCGTCGTTGGCGCTGACAGCGCTGCTGAGCAGCAGTAACGCTAGCGCAGATAAAAGATGGCGTTGCATAGCAATGACCTCAAGAAAACCGCTGCTGCGCGAGCACAGCAGCGGTGAGTGCTAAGTGAATAGACGTGTGGTGATTACTTTTTGTCCCACTCAGGCAGTTTGAACACCCAGAATGAGCCACCTTGAGCAACCGGCTTGGTTAACTCAGCCATATCGCCACCCCACAGTGGTACCGCGCCGCCGTAACCTGAGGTCACGCCGATGTATTGCTGACCATCCATTTCCCAAGTCACTGGTGGTGAAATCACGCCACTACCGGTTTGGAATTTCCACAGCTCTTTACCGGTTTTAGCGTTAAAGGCTTTGAAATAACCGTCACTGGTTCCGGTAAACACGAGGTTACCTTTGGTCGCCAGCACGCCAGCCCACAAAGGTAACTTCTCTTTATGTTCCCAGGCCACTTTACCGGTGGTAGGGTCCATCGCGCGTAAGATACCGACGTGGTCATCAAACAGACGTTTGATGCGGAAGCCTTGACCTAAGTAAGCCGAACCTTTTTTGTAGCTGACTTCTTCAGTCCAGTAATCTTCTTTCCAGTGGTTGGCCGGTACATAGAACAAACCGGTGTCTTGGCTGTACGCCATTGGGTTCCAGTTTTTACCACCTAAGAACGGCGGTGAAACTTCCACTGACTTACCGCGTTTCTCACCTGGCTCAGGCTTAGCTGGACGCTGTCCTTCGTTTTCAACCGGACGACCGGTTTCCAAGTCAATATGCGAAGCCCAAGTGATGCCATCGACAAATGGGAAGGCGTTTTTCAACTTGCCGTTGTTGCGATCAACGACATAGAAGAAGCCGTTACGGTCAGCGTGCGCAGTAGCTTTGGTGACCTTACCGCTTTTATCTTTGTGATCAAACAGCACTAACTCATTGTTACCTGAGAAGTCCCATGCATCGTTCGGGGTGTGCTGGTAGAACCATTTAACTTCACCGGTGGTAGCGTCAACGCCCAACTGGCCAGAAGTGTAGAGGCTATCGAAATCTTTTGGATCGCCGCCCTCAGCGGTACGCTCCCAACCATTCCATGGTGCTGGGTTACCAGCACCAATAATAATAGTGTTGGTTTCTGCATCAAAGCTTGCGCTCTGCCATGGTGCACCACCGCCTTGGCTCCAAGCTTCTTTTTTACCGGTTGGGTGATTTGGATCATCGGGCCATGACGGCGCTTTAATATCGCCGGTAGGCGTGCTGTCTTTACCGTTGAGACGGCCCATATGGCCTTCAACGAATGGACGCATCCACACTTCTTCACCGGTATCAGGATCGCGAGCAAAGAGTTGACCGACCACACCAAACTCATCACCGGAGCTGCCGTGAATCAGCAGGACTTTGCCGGTTTTAGCGTCTTTGGCCATGGTTGGCGCACCGGTCATGGTGTAACCGGCGGCGTGATCACCAAATTTCTTGTTCCAGACCACTTTACCGGTGTCTTTATTCAGCGCAACAACCCGTGCATCGAGCGTACCAAAGTATACTTTATCGCCGAAGATCGCTACGCCACGGTTCACTACGTCACAGCATGGACGGATATCGTCAGGCAGGCGGTGGCTGTAGTTCCACAGGCGTTTACCGGTTTTGGCATCCAGGGCCCAAACCCGTGAATACGAACCGGTGACATAAATAATACCGTCATGAATCACTGCTTGTGATTCTTGGCCGCGCTGTTTCTCATCACCGAATGAATAGCTCCAAGCTGGGGTCAGCTTGAACACGTTGTCTTCGTTAATTTTACTGAGTGGGCTGTAGCGCTGAGCGTTGGTGCCCATCCCGTATTGCAAAACGTTGTTAGTAGATAAGTGATCCTGCGCAATATCTTCCCAGGTCACTGGCGTCGCAAAGCTGAGGCTGGAGCCAAGTAGGGTGGCGCCTAAGATTAAGCCCTTGACGGCCAGGGCTAAGGGTTTGGCAGAGCTGGGTAATTGTTGTTTTATCATTGCTGTACTTCCCGTGGTTACATGTTGTGAGTCGTGCGGCAGATCTCTGCGCAGTGACGGTCTCCATGGTGTGAAAGTACGAGGAAGATGCATACGGAATTTTTCCCGTTGGTGGCGGGATATATTCCCAGGTGGCAGATCAATTGGCAGTGCTTCTAAAACGCTTATTTTGTATACCTTTGCACCTACTACTAAGGGCGTGGTTCTCGACCACTAAAGCAGCGTTCAACTCTGCCCGTAGCATTTCTAACATAAATGGCATGGTTCAGCTGATTGGCGAACGTCTTACATATCATTTTTGATGGTGGAAATAATGAATAAGAAAAATACAATATTTGCCGCATTAATCGCCGCAACTTTCGGGTTCTCTAGCGCTGCATACGCACACGGTGATGTGGTGCCGCAGAGTGTTAATACCGGTGAATTGCATGCTCTGGGTGCCGAGTGGTTGGATGAAAACCCCTACCGCGCGCCGAATGAGCAAAATGAGTTGGCGATCGAAATTGGCTCCTCAGCCTATAACCAAAACTGCGCACGTTGCCATGGCCTAGAAGCCATGTCCGGTGGCATTGCTCCTGATTTGCGTTTATTAGAAGTCGGTCTGGACGGCGATGATTGGTATAAAGAGCGCGTGATCAATGGTGCGGTGCGCAATGGCGCGGTGTATATGCCAAGAATGGCCGACTATTTAAGCCAAGAAGCGCTGTGGGCGATTCGAACCTACATTGAAAGCCGTCCTGTACCGGAGTGATAACGATGATGCGTCGAATCTTAATCGCGTTGTGTGCTGCAATCAGTCTGTCGCTGAGCGCACAGCTGTATGCCGAAAGTCTCAGCACTGCGGTGCGCACATACGATGACATGATCGCCGCAGGTACATTAAAAGTCGCTGTCTACGAAAACTTTGCGCCCTATAGTTTTCGCCTTGATGGTCAGGCTAAAGGTATGGATGTCGAGTTGGCTGAGCAGGTTGCGCAAGAACTGGGCGTCACCTTAGAGATAATCTGGATGACACCGGGTGAAAAACTCGATGATGATTTGCGCAATTTTATTTGGCGCGGTCATTATTTACGCAAGGATATTCGCGCCGATCTAATGCTGCGCGTGCCTTACGATCGTGAGTTTTCCAATCGCCGCAATGAGCTGGGTGAGCTGGTCAACGAGCTGGTGGTGATGTTTGGCCCCTACCAGCGTGAACGCTGGCTGACCGTCTATAACAGTCGCCGCATCAAGAACTTGGAAACCGTTGGTGTGTTTCAGTATCACCCAGTTGGGGTTGAGGATGATTCAGTCCCCTCGTTTTACTTGCTCACTGCTTTTGCTGGACGCCTCAGTTCCAGTGTTAAACACTTTGTCAGTCCGACGGCAGCTTTTGCGGCCATGCAAGAGGGCAAGGTTGATGCTGTGATGGCGATGCGCGGTGAATTGGAATGGCTACTGAGTCAAGCCAAAGACGAGGCGCTGAAAAAATCTGATGCAGCCTATCCAAACTTGGGCCAAGCGACTTGGGATGTGGGCATGGCGGTGCATGAAAGCAATCGTCAGCTGGCCTATGCCGTGGAAGCCCTCACCGAAGCGATGATTGCCGATGGGCGTATGCAGGCCTTGTATGCGAAATACCATTTGAGCTATGAAGTGCCTGGTTTGTACCAGTAACTGCAACATCCTATCCCTGTGTCGTAACGCTGGAGGTGGTATGAACAAGCGTATTATCTATGCCTTAGCCTTGACCCTAACATCCTGCTGGGCGCATGCCGTTGAAGGTGATCCGCAGCCTTCGGTGATGTGGGAATACTTCCATCAGCGTCTCCTCGACAATGCTGACTTTGTTTTTGACGAGGCGGTAAAGGTTAGCGTGCCGCCGTTTGCCGAAGATGCACGACAAGTGCCGATTGAAGTGGATGCGCGGGCGTTGCCTGGCAAAGTCGAGCGGGTGATGATTTGGGCGGAGCTCAATCCGATTCCGCAAGTCTTGACCTTGTATCCCAGTGCTGAACTGGAAAAGTTTTTGGCGGTGCGTATTCGTGTTGAACAAGCCACGCCGATTCGTGCGGCATTGTTAATGGATGACGGTCTTTGGCATGTTGGCTCTGCGCGAGTTGAAGCGGCCGGTGGCGGTTGCAGTGCGCCCAGCGTGGTCAGAGCGCAGGAGGGCTGGGAAGACCATCTCGGCGAGATCTTTGGTGCGCGCTTTAAGGTCGGCGATAACAGCCGCCTACGCCTAAACGTGTCGCATCCGATGGATAATGGTTTGGTCGATTCGATTCCTGAGTTTTATGTCAACCAAGCCGAGCTGCGTGATCGTTCCGGTACGGTGCTGGCGCGCATCGATTTATTTTCTGCGGTGAGTGAAAACCCAACCCTGACTTTGGGGATTAAGGGCCATCCAGAAACGCAGTTGTGGCTTCGTGATAACAACGGCAATGAATTTACCGCAGATATTCCTTAGCGCGCAGCGTGCCGTTAGGGCTGTTTGCGCGTTTGCTTTGAGTCGCGTGTTGCTAGGTGTTGCGCCGTCACTGAGCCGCGTCTTTTTTGATCGATTGAGGTGAGGTTATGCGTTGCTTATTGATCTTTTTGTGTAGCAGTATATTGAGCTTTAGCGCTTGGGCTGACTATCAGTTAACCCCGAAAAAAATAGCCGAAAACACTTGGCTGCTGGAAGGCTCCACGGAAAACTTTAACTTTGAAAATGGCGGCAATATTGTCAATGCCGCCTTTATTGTCACCGATACTGGCGTGGTAGTGATTGATACCGGCCCGTCCTTGGCCTATGGCAAAGTCTTGCGCGCCGCGATCGCCACGGTCACCGATAAACCGGTCATTCAAGTCTTGCTAACCCATCACCATCCCGATCATGTCCTCGGCAATCAAGCCTTTGCTGATGTACCAATTGCGGCGCTGGCCGGCACTAAACAGCTGCTGCAAGAGCAGGGCAATCACATGGCGGAAAATATGTACCGCGTGGTTGGCGATTGGATGCGCGGTACCGAAGTGCTGTTGCCCTCACAGCTTGTTGAGGCGGGCTTGTTGACGATTGGCGGCCATCCGTTACAGCTCTTAAGCCTGACGGGGCATACCGGGGCGGACTTGGTGATTTTAGATCAGCGCACGGGGGTGTTGTTTGCCGGTGACTTAGTCTTTTATCAGCGCGCTTTAGCTACGCCCAATACTCCGGGGCTGGCGGCGTGGTTGGCGGACATCGATAGCTTAGAAAAACTGCCATGGAAACTGATTGTGCCAGGCCATGGCCCGCTGGCCAGCGATGCACAACCCTTTGTGCAAATGCGTGATTATTTGACTTGGCTCGATAGCGCTTTACGTGAAGCGGCGCAGACCGGGCAGGATATGAATCAAGTGTTACGACTGCCAATTCCCGAGCGCTTTGCTCAGGTCAGTTTGACTCGCTATGAGTTGATCCGCACGGTCAGCCATCTCTATCCGCTGTATGAGAAACAACAGTGGCAGCGCCTCGATCAGGAGTGATTGATCTCTGCTGAGTCACGCCTGACCTCATCGATAACCCTCAAGCATTGCTGGCGCAGTCTTGGGGGTTTTCTTTGTCAGGCGCTTGATCAATTGGCGTGCTGCGTCGAGTGCTGGCTGGCTGATGCCTGTTGTTGCGGCGATGAGCGCGGCGAGGTGTTACAAATATGGGTCTTTGAATGCCGTGATTGTCGTAAAACTGTAAAAAAATACTTCAAAATGCTTGCTCATCGCAGTTTAGAGCCGCGTGCAACGCTGGTGAAATGATTCCTTAAACTTTATATTGTCCATTTGTGTGGTGACTGGTTGAATGCGCCATGCTCAAAAGGAGAACTGTCCATAAGCTATACGCAAGGTGCTTGGCTCGTCAAGGGGATGGGCGGATATGGCGGAGCTGTGAGCCTAGCAAGTTCTCAATGAGCGAGCGGTTAAAGCTTACCCATAAAACGACGGGTATGAGGCTGGGGAAGATAAGGTTGCCGATTTGATAGCTAAGGGCTATGGCTTCTAGATGCCAACCGAATAATCCTGCCTGTATTGCAACCTTAGGGCCAAGTTTTATGCCGACTTGAACCAGTAAATCGAAAGCGATGCCCCAGCTTTGGAAGGGCAGGAGAGCAATGGCGCCAATTAGGATTTTCCACCACTTGGCATTTGCTGCAAGCATTAATGCGACGAAAAATGCTAGCCCATAAGTATAGATTAGCGTACTTACTTCCGGTACTAGCAGGCCGACTTTTCCAGGCTCGGGGTAAACTTTAAGAGTGGTTACAAACTCCAAACTGGTTCCTGTTTGCTCCAGAGCAGACACTATGCCAGGTAGCATCAAATCCAGTAGTAGATGGGTCAGTGCGCCGACGACGACGGTATGATAGTGCGCGCTGAAATACCAAGCAGCGAGACACGGCGGCAACCAAAGGAGGGTGCGCAGAGCAAGTTTTCCGAGCGAATGAGTAGTCACCGCTGTCATGACGCTGTCGCTTGTTGTCTTTCAGCGTCTGCCGGTGGCGGCGGGGGTGTGTCCGAGCCAGATGGCGCGGGTGGCAGCATCCGAATCCATACCAACCAAACAATTAGCACATCGAGCATGATGAGCGCTTGCCACAAATACAAGTGAGCCCAGTCGAAGACTTCTATATTCCATTGGCCAAGATAGAAAAGGCTGATAACGCGTACGATATTTAATGCCTGAACCGCAAATAGGCCGGCCAAGATGCCAATGAGGCGATGTTTCCAGGGCGCAGGAAAGGCTAGCATGGCAGCAATCAGAACAATAGCGGCCTCGATACCATTGCAGCCCGCCTCGATAGACACGGCGAAACCATTGGTCGTACTCTGCAGGATTTTACCAAAAGCGGCAACGTTTGCATCGAAGAGCATGATCAGGTTGGCGCTAATTTTCGCTAGCGCTACAGTCCATGGCAGCACAATGGCGTTTTGCACCGATTGCGTCAACTCGGCAGCGAACAGCGAGACCAAGATGACAATAAAGAGAATGAAAAAACGCAACATGAATGGGTAACCTGAAATGATCGTTATGCGCGGCGCGGTTATAACTGCGACTATTATGCATAGCTAAAGAGGGGCGCTTACGCGTCCCCTCTGATTTTATGCTATCAAGCGGTCTGTCTGCGCATTGCTGCAAAGCCTAGCATGGCGATAAGCGCTGCAAGCATAATCATCGCCCACTCTGACAGAGTAGGAATGCTTTGTGGGCTGGTGACGGAAGCCGCAGCGGTTACGACTACGCTCTCGTTTGCAGCGTTACAAAGGTTTTTAGTCGCTGCGTTTTTGGCATCGCCACTGTAGTTAGCGATCCAACGATAGGTTCCGGTTGCCGCGGATTTGAAAGACGCAGAGGTATAGTTACCGTTGCCGTTGACTGCTACTAGCGATGTAAAAACCGGCGCGCTAGTGCAGCTTGAGTCGCTTGGAGCATACAGGTTGAAAGTAATAGTCCCTGTTGGCGTGCTACCACCGCTTAAGGTTGCCGTGTCGTAAATTGCTCCTCCGAGTACCACGCTCGGTGATGCTTGGGTGTTGAGCGTTGTCGTAGCAACTGCCGCGGCTGTGACGGTCAAGTTAGCATTGGCTGCCGCAGTGTTACTGGCTACGTCAGTTGCTAAGGCACCGATATTGAGCGTATTAGTGTATGGACTAGCGACTGACGAGGTCACGTTGACTGCCACTGTACAGGTACCGGGTGTGCCGCTCGGAATTGTACGTCCCGCTGGTAAAGTGATAGAGGTGCCACCTGCTGTTGCAACGAGTGCACCAGTACCACCGCAAGTAGTAATCGCGTTTGGCGTGGAAGCGATCGACACATTGGTTGGCAGATTGTCAATCAGAGGGGCGGTAAGGGTGGCTGCACCGACACTGCTATTGCTCAATGTAATGGTAAGTCTTGAGACGCCACCTGCAGAAATTGAGGCTGGAGAGAAGACTTTGGCGAGTGCAACACCGTTAGTAGGGGTTACTGGGGGAACGAAGGCTGGGCAAGACGGGACAGTAATTGTATTGGTATCTGTTGTGACGGTTCCGCCAAATGCTAAGGCCCGTCCTGTCATATGTGTAAAATGTCCAAGCGTAATACCAGCGTTGTCAATGATAGTTCCCAAAAACGTAGGTGTGGCCGGGAGTGCCGCATTTGCTCCCAGTGTTGTCGCGCCAACGGGAGCCCAGAATACATCAGACTCGCAAGCACCGCCGGTTGCGACAACTTTAGAATTGGCTCCCGTAGTCAATGCTCCGCCAGGTCTGAAGATGTAAACACCTGTACCATTTAGGGTCACTGTGGTGCTTAGCGTTATATTCATTGCGCCGCCGCTGGAGTAACAACCAGGAGGGAATACTCCAGGTCCAGCGCCAAGGTTTACCGCGTTTAGAGCAACCGCACCCGCACCAAGAGAGGTACATGACTGGCTATTCAGATGTGACAAGGCCGTGCCCTGGTTTAGCCCTGCTGTGGCATATGCACCATCAGCGACATGGGTTGTTCCAGTTACTGTCGGTGTGGTAGCCGGTCCGGTCGTATAGCCCAGATCACCATTGATAGTGGTACCCGCTGCAGTGTTGCTGTAGGTACTGGAAAGAATGCCATATGTAGCGGATGTTCCAAGGTCGGGTGCGATTGCTGCATGTGCAGATGTGGAAGCCAACAGAAAGGTGCTACCCACACTTGCTAGCAAGCCTAGGCATATTCGACGGAGTTTAAAAAGTGGTGTGTGATTGGTAGACGTAGTTTGCTTGCTTGTTGCATATCCCTTGAGCGATTGGTAAGTCATAAATCCTTTATCCTTGTTTATTATTAGACCTTAACGCGGCTTATCTACCAGGTAGAACAGCTGCAGATACTTGATAGATTATCATCCGTGCGAATAATATACTATATATATAGATCGAAAGTTTAGGCGGTTAAAAGTGTCGGATTTGCGTAGAAACTACGGTTATTTATGCATGCTGTGGAGAAGGGATTTTTGCCCCAAAAGGCGTGTAAAACTTTATTTTTTAAGGCTAGGGTGGCAGCGAAGGCTGCTCAAACATCCTCATTGACTCTAGACAATGAAAAGTAGCGAGCTACTCATCGTTGCGAGATACAAGTGGGCGTGGCCGTCTAGCTGTAGGAATCCCTGCTCTTTAGGGTGGCGAGGTGTTACTACTAACGTAGGTACTAACTAGGCTTTGAGGTCAATTGTTGTTGAGCCTGCTGCAGCGAAGAATCTATAGCGGTTCGGGATTATTTCCCGATCACAATAATAACGCTGTAGAGGTGGCCATAATGAAACGCACAAGACTGCATCAACTCTTTGCTTTATCCGCATTATGCGGCGCAATGCTGCTACACAGTGCCGGTGCACAAGCAGTCACTGATGAAGAAATTTTAGACGATGCCAATACGACGCATCAGATTGTCAGCAATGGTTTAGGTTTGGCTGGGCAGCGTTATAGTCCGCTGGCCAAAGTCAACGTCGACACCGTGCAGCAACTGCGTCCTGTTTGGGCGCTATCCTTTGGTGGCGAAAAGCAGCGCGGACAAGAATCACAGCCGATGATTAAAGATGGCGTGATGTATGTCACCGCCTCCTATTCGCGGGTTTTCGCGATGGACGCACGCACCGGTAAAGAGCTGTGGCAGTACGACGCGCGTCTGCCGGATGGCATTATGCCGTGCTGTGACGTGATTAACCGTGGTGTTGCTTTGTACGGCGATTTAGTGATTGTCGGTACTCTGGATGCCAAGTTAGTGGCATTAAATAAAGACACCGGTAAAGTGGTTTGGCGTAAAACAGTCGCTGATTATAAAGCCGGTTATTCGATTACTGCGGCGCCGATCGTGGTCAAAGGCAAGCTGATTACCGGCGTTTCCGGTGGTGAGTTTGGTATCGTCGGTAAAGTGGAAGCCTACAACCCGGTCAATGGTGATTTGATCTGGACGCGTCCGACGGTTGAAGGCCACATGGGTTATGTTTGGAAAGACGGTAAGAAAATTGAAAGTGGTATTTCTGGTGGTGAAGCCGGCAAAACTTGGCCGGGCGATCTCTGGAAAACCGGTGGTGCTGCGCCATGGCTCGGCGGCTCTTATGATGCTGAAACCGACTCCTTATTGTTTGGTACCAGTAACCCGTCACCTTGGAACTCGCACATGCGCCCAGGCGACAACCTGTTTTCATCGTCACGCTTAGCGCTGAACCCTGATGATGGTTCGATCAAATGGCACTTCCAAACCACACCACACGATGGCTGGGATTACGATGGTGTGAATGAGCTGGTGTCTTTCAGCTACGAAGAAAACGGCAAAACGGTTAAAGCGGCAGCGACCGCCGACCGTAATGGTTATTTCTATGTCTTGGATCGCAGCAACGGTAAGTTCATCCGTGGCTTCCCATTCGCCGACAAGATTACGTGGGCGAAAGGCTTGGATAAAGATGGCCGTCCAATCTATGACGAAAGCAACCGTCCAGGCGCGCCGAGCGAGGGCAAGCAAGGTTCTTCAGTCTTTGTCGCTCCGGCGTTCTTAGGTGCGAAAAACTGGATGCCAATGGCCTACAGTCAAGACACCGGTTTGTTTTATGTGCCGGTCAATGAGTGGGGCATGGACATCTGGAACGAAGGCGTGACCTACAAAAAAGGCGCGGCGTACTTAGGTGCGGGCTTTACCATCAGGCCGTTGAATGAAGATTACATTGGTGTGTTAAAAGCCATTGATCCAAAAACTGGCAAAGAAGTATGGCGCTATAAAAACTACGCACCACTGTGGGGCGGCGTTTTGGCGACCAAAGGTAATCTGGTGTTTACCGGTAACCCTGAAGGCTTCCTAATGGCCTTTGATGCAAAAACCGGTAAAAAACTCTATGAGTTCCAAACCGGTTCTGGCGTACTGGGTTCACCTGTCACTTGGGAAATGGACGGCGAGCAATACATCAGCGTCGTTTCCGGTTGGGGTGGCGCGGTACCTTTGTGGGGCGGCGAAGTGGCGAAGCGGGTGAAAGACTACAACCAAGGCGGCATGGTCTGGACTTTCAAGCTACCTAAAGAACACACGATGTAATAACCGCGAGCAGCATGTAAGTGCTTAAGTGTCATCGATATTGCTTAAGCAGTATCGAAACAACAAAACCGGCCTCGCCGGTTTTGTTGTTTCTGCACAGCGCTTCCAATTAAACTCGCGTGGATTACAGGGTTGTTATGTGCCTGGTGATAATGCATGCGGTGGTTGTTGTTTATCCGGTGATAATGCGCGGGGTGAGTGTGCTTTTGTAGGAGCTGGCCATGCCTGCGACCACGGCCGCGCATCAGCAAATAGCCTGCAAACACCCTGCGTAATGAGGCAGCCCTTATGGGGGATTGCTGGCGTGATGGTGTTTGGGCTATTGCTGTCGCAGGCATGGCCAGCTCCTACAACAGGTATAGCCAGCTTCTACAGCAGACATGGCTAACTCCTACGGTAGCGGCGCATTCTATCTAGTTCTAAATAACTAGATTTTCTGTGCCTAGGGTGCATTCGTCTGGTTGCTGGGAGTGGCTATTATCGAACCATAACCTGCCCGTGGTTGGCGCAGGCACTGAATAAGAAGAGGCTACGCAGATGATTTATGCACAACCAGGTACACCAGGTTCTTTACTGACCATTAAGCCACGTTACGGCAACTACATTGGTGGCCAGTTTGTGCCACCGGTCAATGGTGAGTACTTTACCAACACCACACCCGTCACTGGTGCAGTGGCCGGTGAATTTCCGCGCTCAGATGCTGACGATATTAATCTGGCTTTAGATGCTGCCCACGCAGCGGCATCGGCTTGGGGCAAAACCTCAGCACAAGACCGCGCCCGCGTTCTGTTACGCATCGCTGACCGTATTGAGGACAACCTAGAGCTGCTTGCCGTCGTCGAAACTTGGGACAACGGCAAACCTGTGCGTGAAACCCTCAACGCTGACATTCCATTAGCCGCTGACCACTTCCGCTACTTCGCCGGTTGCTTACGTGCGCAAGAAGGTTCCGCTGCAGAAATCAACGAACACACCGCTGCTTACCACTTCCACGAGCCACTCGGTGTAGTAGGACAAATTATTCCATGGAACTTCCCATTGTTGATGGGTGCTTGGAAACTGGCGCCAGCCTTGGCTGCGGGTAACTGCATCGTGCTGAAACCAGCCGAGCAAACGCCACTCTCGATCAGTGTGTTGATGGAGTTGATTGGTGACTTATTGCCAGCTGGCGTGCTTAACATCGTGCAAGGTTATGGTCGTGAAGCCGGTGAAGCGCTCGCCACCAGCAAGCGCATTGCCAAAATTGCTTTTACCGGTTCCACCCCAGTCGGCTCGCACATTATGCATTGTGCAGCAGAAAACATTATCCCAAGCACGGTTGAGCTGGGCGGCAAATCACCGAATATCTTCTTTGAAGACATCATGAATGCTGAGCCGGCCTTTATTGAGAAAGCCGCTGAAGGTTTAGTTCTAGCGTTCTTTAACCAAGGTGAGATTTGCACCGCACCATCGCGCGCTTTGATTCAAGAATCAATTTACGAACCTTTCATGGCCGAAGTCATGAAGAAGATCAAAAACATTCGTCGCGGCAACCCACTCGACACTGAAACCATGGTTGGCGCACAAGCGTCTGCGCAGCAGTTCGATAAAATCATGTCCTACATGGACATTGCTAAAGACGAAGGCGCTGAGTTATTGACCGGCGGTAAAGTCGAGCAGTTGGAAGGTGATTTCGCCAGCGGTTATTATATCCAGCCGACCTTGCTCAAAGGCCACAACAAAATGCGCATCTTCCAAGAAGAAATTTTTGGTCCAGTGGTCGCAGTCACCACCTTTAAAGATGAAGCAGAAGCGCTGTCCATCGCCAACGACACCGAGTTTGGTTTAGGTGCAGGTTTGTGGACCCGTGATATCAATCGTGCCTACCGCATGGGCCGTGCTATTCAGGCCGGTCGGGTTTGGACCAACTGCTACCACCTCTATCCAGCGCACGCAGCCTTTGGTGGGTACAAAAAATCGGGTGTGGGTCGTGAAACTCACAAAATGATGCTGAATCACTACCAGCAGACCAAAAACCTGTTAATCAGCTATGACATCAACCCTTTAGGCTTCTTCTAAGCGGTGCTGTAGCTGGCGCTGGAGTGATCTGGCGGCAGCTACAGCAAGGTGTTGATTAAGTTATGTTTGTGACTGGACATGGACGTTTCCTTATCGACGAGAAGAGCTGCGTTGTCTAACGTCATCTCCCCCGCGAACCAGCTCGATCTTGGTCGAAACGCAGCCCTTGGGTTGCGTTTTTTTTCGCCTAAAATATAGCGTTTGGCGCGTGGATAAAGACAGTGCGACCAATGGCAAGCTAAACCGGTGCCAAAGTACCGTTTTCTGCATGGGCGAACAGCGCTATTAATAGAGGCACCGGAATTGACCGGTGTTAATAAGAGAGAGGAATCTGCTATGTGGACTAAACCTACCTTTAATGATCTGCGTATTGGCTTTGAAGTGACGATGTACATCGCAAACCGTTGATACCCGTCGCTTTATGTTAATCGTTTAACGATCAGGCCCCAGCTTGCTGGGGCTACTAAGGAATACCAACATGTATATTCAAGTATTGGGTTCAGCAGCAGGCGGTGGTTTTCCGCAGTGGAATTGCAATTGCCACAACTGTCATGGTTTACGCAGCGGCACCTTGCGTGCTGTACCACGTACACAGTCGTCGATCGCCATTAGCGACGATGGCGTCAACTGGATTTTATGCAATGCCTCGCCAGACATTCGCAGTCAAATCGAGGCCTTCCCGGCGCTGCAACCGGCGCGCCAGGCCCGCGATACCGCGATTGCGGGGATTATTTTACTGGATAGCCAAATCGACCATGTCACCGGCTTACTGACCTTGCGTGAAGGCTGTCCGCACGATGTCTGGTGCACCGAGATGGTCCATCAAGATTTAACCAGCGGCTTTCCGATCTTCAAGATGCTCGCGCATTGGAACGGTGGTCTGCAGCACCAGCTGATCAGCCTCGATGGCACACCGTTTACGGTTCCAGCCTGTCCGGCCTTAAGCATCACCGCAGTGGCGTTACGCAGTAATGCACCGCCGTACTCACCACGCCGTGACGATCCGCACCCAGGCAATAATATTGGTCTGTTAATCGAAGACACACGCAGTGGTAAAAAAGTCTTTTATGCGCCGGGTCTCGGTGAGATGGACGATAACCTGCGCAGCATCATGCGCAGTGCCGATTGCTTATTGGTGGATGGCACGGTCTGGACTGATGATGAAATGCAAGTCTACGGCGTCGGCACTAAGCTCGGCAGCGAGATGGGGCATTTGGCGCAAAGCGGCCCCGGCGGCATGCTCGAAGTGCTGGCCGATTACCCTGAGGCGCGACGTATTTTAATTCATATCAACAATACCAACCCCATTCTCAATGAGGACTCCGCCGAGCGCGCGCAAGTGCAGGCTGCCGGTGTCGAAGTCTCGTATGACGGAATGCGTATTCAACTCTAGGAGCCTGCGATGAGCCAGCCAGCGATGACCCCCGAGCAATTTGAACAGGCGCTGCGCGCGAAGGGTGCCTATTACCATATTCATCACCCCTACCATATCGCCATGCACAACGGCCAAGCCACCCCTGAGCAAATCCAAGGCTGGGTGGCCAATCGGTTTTACTACCAAATCAATATCCCGATGAAAGACGCAGCGATTATGGCCAACTGCCCTGAGCGTGATGTGCGTCGTGAGTGGGTACAGCGGATGATCGATCACGATGGCGCGCCGGGTGAAGAAGGCGGTATTGAAGCGTGGCTGCGACTGGCCGAAGCGGTTGGTTTGGATCGCGAGCAGGTCATCTCAGGCGAGTTGGTGTTGCCGGGGGTGCGTTTTGCCGTGGATGCTTATCTTAACTTTGCCCGCCGTGCCAGTTGGCAAGAAGCCGCCAGCAGTTCTTTAACTGAGCTGTTTGCCCCGCATATTCATCAGTCGCGTCTGGATGCCTGGCCGCAACATTACCCTTGGATTGATAGCAGCGGTTATGACTATTTCCGTAAGCGTCTCAGTGAAGCACGGCGTGATGTTGAGCACGGTCTGAAAATCACCTTGCAACACTACACCACGCTCGAAGCACAGCAGCGCATGTTAGACATTTTGCAATTTAAACTCGATGTGCTGTGGAGCATGTTGGATGCGATGAGTATGGCCTATGAGCTGAAGCGTCCGCCGTATCACAGTGTCACCGAACAACAGGTTTGGCACCGAGGGTTGGGGGTATGATTGACAGTGAACTGAATGTACAACAACCTCTGCGTATTCGTCGTGGTTTTCGTTTGCAGTGGGAGCCGGTACAAAACGGCCATGTGCTGCTCTATCCCGAAGGCATGATTCAGCTGAATGACAGCGCTGCGCATATTTTAAAATTAGTCGATGGCCAGCGCAATATCGAACAGATTATTGCCGAGTTGCAGCTGCAGTTTGCTGATGTGCCGGGCCTCGATGAAGATGTCTTAACCTTTATGGGGGTGGCACATGCACAGTTCTGGCTTGAATACTGCTAATCCAGCAAACAGCACGCAAAGCCCGCCGCTGTGGTTATTGGCGGAGCTGACCTATCGCTGCCCCTTGCAGTGCCCCTATTGCTCGAACCCGGTGGACTTTGCCAAAAGTGGTGAAGAGTTGACTACCGCGCAATGGATTGAGGTGTTTCGCCAGGCGCGTGAGCTGGGTGCGGCGCAACTGGGTTTCTCCGGTGGTGAGCCCTTGGTGCGACAAGATTTGGCTGAGCTGGTGAAAGCCGCGCGCGATTTAGGCTATTACACCAACCTGATCACCTCAGGGATTGGCTTAACAGAAAAACGCATTGCTGAGCTGAGTGAGGCCGGTTTAGACCATATCCAGATCAGCTTTCAGGCCGCCGATGAAGAGGTCAACAATATGTTGGCCGGCTCGAAAAAAGCCTTTGCACAAAAACTGGCGATGGCCAAAGCGGTGAAAGCCGCGGGCTATCCGATGGTGCTGAATTTCGTCACCCACCGGCACAACATCGATCGTATGGATCGTATTATCGAGCTGTGCATCGAGTTGGATGCTGACTTTGTTGAGCTGGCCACCTGTCAGTTTTATGGTTGGGCCGAACTCAATCGCGCCGCCTTATTGCCGACCCGTGAGCAGCTTGAGCGCGCCGAAAAAGTTACGCAACAATGGCGCGAGAAACTTGCGGCAGAAAACCATCCCTGTAAGTTGATTTTTGTTACCCCCGATTATTACGAAGAACGTCCCAAAGCCTGTATGAATGGCTGGGGCAGTTTGTTTTTAGATATCACCCCAGACGGCACCGCGCTGCCGTGTCACAGTGCCAGACAATTACCCATCCAGTTTCCTAACGTCAAAGAGCACAGCATCCAGCATATTTGGCAGGAATCCTTTGGCTTTAATAAATTCCGCGGTTTTGATTGGATGCCGGAACCTTGTCGCTCCTGTGATGAAAAAGAAAAAGACTTCGGCGGCTGCCGTTGCCAAGCCTTTATGCTCACCGGCGATGCCAGCAATACCGATCCGGTGTGCAGTAAATCCGAACACCACGACAAGATTCTCGCTGCACGCGAACAGGCCGAACACGCGCCTTTAGGGGTCGAGCAGATGGTCTACCGCAATGAAAAAATGTCTAACATTATTATCAAAGGCTAAGTGGCGATGTTAGCGCAAGACAAGCCCGCCGCTGGCTTTTGGCACAGTGACTGGAGCGCCGAGCAGGCCGCAGCGGCGGGGCGTGAAATCAATGAACTGAAAGTCTCGGCGCAGGGGGTGTTTTGGTCGGAGTCTGATCCGAAAACGGCACAAACCCTGCTTTATCGTTATCAGCACAGTACGCAAAGCAGCACTGTCTTTACCCCGGCAGGTTTCTCGGTGCGCAGCCGCGTTTATGAATACGGCGGTGGCTCGTTTTGCCTGACCGAGCAGGGCGTGGTGTTTACCAATGAGGCCGATCAGCAGCTGTATCTGCAGCGCTGGCAGGGCGCGCCGCAAGCGTTAACTCAGCGCCGCCAGTGCCGTTATGCCGATATGCAGTTTGATCCGCTGAGCAACAGCATTATTGCCATCGAAGAAGAGCAGCAGGCGCAGGCGCTGATTCATCGGTTGGTGCAAATTGAGTTAGCGGTTGCCAACAGCCCCATTTGCCACGCACCCAGACTGATTGCCGAAGGCAGCGACTTTTATGCGGCGCCGCGCTTAAGCCCCAATGGTCAGCGTCTGGCCTGGATTGAATGGCAGCGCCCCGATCAGCCCTGGACACAAACACAGCTCTTCTGCGCCGCACGTCAGCCCGATACGAGCTGGGGAACGCCGATCTGTATGGCAGGCGCAGAGGGTGATGCTTCACTGCAACAACCCATATTCGATCAACACAACCGCTTAAACGTACTCAATGACCAACAAGGTTATTGGCAGCCGTGGCGTGAGCAGCCTGGCGGACACTTAGAAAAACTGCAGGGCATCAACGCCGACTACAGCGGCGCGCCGTGGCAGTTGGGTGGTTGTAACTATCTAGCGCTGAGTGCTGATACCTACTTAATCAGTTGGCTGGAAGATGGCCATGGCCAGTTGGCGGTGTATTCGTTTGCCCAGCAAGCAATTCGGCAACGGCTGGCGACGGACTACAGCCGCTTACGCCATTTAGCCGTTGATCAGCAGTTTTTTTATTGCATTGCCGAACATCAAGCACAAGGCCGCGCGGTGTTAGCCATCGAGCGTCACAGCGGGCACAGCCATATCCTGCAACAATTAAACATTGGCTTAGCCGCCGAAGAGATTGCCCATCCGCAAAGCTTTTACTTCCCCAGCACAGATGATGAACAGGTGCACGGCTTTTTCTATCCGCCGTGCAATAGCCAGCACAGCCTCAAAGACCAAGAGCGGCCACCGCTGCTGGTGTTTCTGCACGGCGGCCCCACCTCGGCCTGTTATCCGGTATTTGATGCGCGGATTCAGTTTTGGACACAACGCGGTTTTGCCGTCGCTGATCTCAATTATCGTGGCAGTACCGGCTTTGGTCGCCGCTACCGGCAGCGCTTACACCAGCAGTGGGGGCGTGTTGAGGTGGAGGATATTTGTGCCTTGGTGCAGAGCTTAATTACTCACGATAAAGTTAATCCCCAGCAAATCTGCGTGCGTGGTGCCAGTGCCGGTGGCTACAGTGCATTATTAGCCATCGCTACCAGTCCGAACTTTGCTGCTGCTGCGAGTTTATATGGGGTCAGCGATCCTGAGGCGTTACGCAAGGTCACGCATAAATTTGAAGGCGATTATCTCGACTGGCTACTGGGTTGCCCTGAGCAATTTGCCGCACGAGCGCCGCTGGAACAGGTGGCGCAGATTCACACGCCGGTGATCTTCTTTCAGGGCGGGCGTGATGTGGTGGTGGTGCCTGCACAAACCACGGATATGGTCAGCGCGTTACAAGCGCAGGGCGTGCGCGTCGATTATCATCTCTACCCGGAAGAAGGCCATGGTTTTCGGCAGGCGCATAACTTAGCCGCAGTCTTGCGTTTGGAATTGGCTTTTTATCAGCAGGTTTTTCAGAACAGCTGCGCGCCGTGGCCAAAGCGCAGATTAAACACCAGCGCGCAGCAATGGCTAGACTCTTGGCGAGTGCTTAAAGCTTGCGTATTTTGCTGGCGCAACCCCGTTCATTCATGTACGGGCAGGTGTTGGTGCGTGAGCAATCGTGATCGTGCTGCGCGGTAGCGACCGGCTGCCAATTCCTGAGGTCACAAAGGTCTGCCGGGAAAGTGTTGCGCAGGCGGATACGCTCGGGCAGTAAAAAAGCGTTTCTGGATCATCTAAGTAGAAAGCTATAGCGTGGCGTTATGATCACCGGAGCGCTATTGCAAGACCGTTTCAGCGTGTTTTTGATACTTACAAGATTTATACTAAGTTAGTACCTAAGAAGGAGCATATCATGTCAAAACAAGCAGTTTTCACTATGAAGCTAGAACCAGAACTACGCGAAACCTTTATGGCAGAAGCCGCCGGCGAGGATCGACCAGCCTCTCAGGTCATGCGTGAGCTCATGCGTAGCTACATCGAGCAGCGCCGCCAAGCCCGCGAATATGACGACTACTTGCGGGACAAGGTCGAAGCGGGCCGGGCCTCGATGCGGGCCGGCCTTGGCCGTTCCAATGATGACGTTGAAGCCGCATTCGCTGCCAAGCGCAACCAGGTCGCGGCAGGCCAAGCGTGATAGTTGTTTGGACGCCAGAAGCGGAGCAAGACCGGACAGATATATGGGACTACATCGCCACCGACAACCCCGGCGCGGCCGCTCGCATGGATGAACTTTTCAGCGATGCAGCCGCCAGCTTGGCGAAGCATCCCAAGATTGGCAAGGCGGGCAAGATTTCAGGTACCCGCGAGCTGATACCGCATGAAAGCTATCATCTGGTGTACGAGATTGACGAGGATAAGGTATGGGTGCTGGCCTTGGTGCACACTGCTCGTATGTGGCCGCCTATAAAGTAAAGAGGGCGATCAGTGGCCGCCTTCTTCTAAGCAATAAATCAACTCCAGGCACGATAGGACAGTATTACTGCAAATGCGGTATATTTCGCCAATGTTGACTTGGAAGCTCGTTGCTTTAGCTGCGAGTAGTTCACCGCAAGGGTATACTATTAAGCAAAGTCTGCTGACATACTGCCCAAGGATCGCGCTGTTATGATCACTGCAGTCTGTTTCTGCCAGCATAAAAAAGTGTAAATATGCCTGCTTGGCCAATCCAATAACAATAAGACGAGTCGCTATGAACCGATCAATCAGCGAATTACGTAAATTCGTTTCTCCCGAAATTGTCTTTGGTGCCGGTTGCCGGCATCGCGTCGGTCACTTTGTCAGTGCGTTTGGTGCGACGAAAGTGCTGATTGTCTCTGACCCTGGCGTACAGGCGGCCGGTTGGGTGGCGGATATTGAAGCCAGTTTGCAAGAGCAGGGCATCAGCTACCATTTGTTTACCGAGGTCTCGCCCAATCCACGCGTTGAAGAAGTCATGCACGGTGCAGAAATTTATAAAATGCACAACTGCACGGCGATTGTTGCGGTGGGCGGTGGCAGCCCGATGGATTGCGCGAAAGCGATTGGTATTGTTGCCGCGCATGGTCGCAGTATTTTAGAGTTTGAAGGGGTGGATACCATCCGCCTGCCCAGTCCGCCGTTGATTTTGATCCCCACTACCGCTGGTACCTCTGCCGATGTCTCGCAGTTTGTGATTATTTCCAATCAACAGCAGCGGATGAAATTCTCCATTGTCAGTAAAGCCGTGGTGCCGGATGTGTCGTTAATTGACCCGGAAACCACCCTGACCATGGATCCGTTTCTCGCCGCCTGCACCGGTATTGATGCCTTGGTGCATGCCATTGAAGCCTTTGTCTCAATTGGTAGTGGCCCGTTGACCGACACCCATGCCCTAGAAGCCATGCGCCTGATCAGTGGTAATTTAGTCGAGATGATCGCCAATCCCAGCGATATCGCTCTGCGTGAAAAAATCATGCTCGGCAGCATGCAAGCCGGTTTGGCTTTCTCCAATGCCATTTTAGGTGCTGTACATGCCATGTCGCACAGCTTGGGTGGCTATTTGGATTTACCGCACGGGCAATGTAACGCGGCGTTGATTGAGCATGTGGTGGCGTTTAACTACCACTCAGCACCCGAGCGTTTTAATATTATTGCACAAACCTTCGGCATTGATTGCCGTGGCTTAACCCCAGTGCAGATTCGTCAGCGCTTGATTGATTACCTGATCGCTTTCAAGCGCGCAGTGGGTTTTTATGACAGCCTGAGCCTTTATGGCGTCAGCAGTTCGGATATCCCGTTTTTATCACGCCACGCGATGGGTGATCCCTGTATTTTGACTAATCCGAGAAGTTCAAACCAACGTGATATGGAAGTGGTCTATGGCGAAGCACTCTGAACACACCTTAGCTGGGTTATTAGGCTTAAGTGATCAGTCGGTACGCAAAAGCCATTACCCTGAGTTATTGCTGCAACTGGAAGAAGTTGAACGTGAGCGTAATCGCTATAAGTGGCTGTTTGAACATGCCACCTATGGGATTTTTCAAGCACGTATCGGTGGTGATTTTAGTGCAGTCAATTTTGCCCTAGCCCATATGCTTGGCTATAGCAGCGCGGCTGAGTTCCTGAGGATAAATCGTGCAGCCTCTGAGCGTTTATTTATTGGCGGACTTGATGAGGTCAAACGTATTCGTACTGAGTTGCTGCAAAAAACCATAGTGCGTGGCTACGAAACTCGCTTGCTATGTAAAGATGGCAAGCCGCTTGATGTATTGATGAATCTGTTGCTTAAAGATGACGAGCCTGGCGTTCTCGAAGGCTTTGTTGCCGATATTTCTGAGCGTAAAAAAAATCAAGAACGCTTAGTCAAACTCAATCAAGAATTAGAGCAACGGGTAGCCGAGCGTACTTGTGAGTTGCAATTGAGTAATGAAGACCTGCAACAACAAATCATCCAACGCGAACATATGCAAGTGGCTTTGCGCGAAGCGCGAGATGCCGCCGAAGAGGCCAATCGCAGCAAAGATAAATACCTTGCTGCTGCCAGTCATGATTTGCTGCAACCGTTGAATGCCGCACGCTTACTGATGTCGACTTTGCGCGAACGTGAGCTGCCGGCAGCCGAGAAGCACTTGTTGGAGCGGGCGCACATGGCTTTAGAGGGGGCTGAAGATCTGTTAGCCGATCTGCTTGATATTGCTCGTCTTGATCAAGCGGCGATTACTCCGTCGTTATCCGTGTGCTGCATTGATGAGCTGTTTCGCTCTCTGGCCTCAGAGTTTGAGCCGGTTGCGCAAGCTGCAGGCTTACAACTAAAGGTGTTTTCCAGCCGTTTATATAGCTATACCGATTGCCATTTGCTCGTGAGAATTTTAAGAAACTTCCTTAGTAATGCCTGCCGCTATACCGACTCTGGGCAAATTTTACTTGGTGTGCGGCGGCGTGGTGACAAAGTACGCTTAGAAGTCTGGGATACCGGCGTGGGTATTGCCGTTGATCAGCAGGAAAAAATCTTTCAAGAGTTTAATCAGCTGGGTAATAACCATGCCAGTGGCCGAAAAGGGGTGGGCCTTGGCTTAGCTATTGTTGAGCGCATAGCCACTATTCTGGGGGCGCGGATTGAGTTGCGCTCACAGGTCGGGCGCGGCTCCTGTTTTAGTGTGGAAGTGCCACTCAGCGATGTGGCGTTGCAGCCTAGCCTAAGCAAACTGCCTAGCCCAGCCGCGCTGCATAGTTTAGAAGGCCAACGCATTTTAGTGATTGATAATGAGCCTGAGATTTTGCACAGCATGGGCGCGTTGCTCGATCAGTGGCAGTGTGAGGTTGTGCTGGCCACCGATTACAGCGGCGCCGTTGATGCGCTTGATCAGCAGGCACCCGATTTAATTGTTGTCGATTTACATCTGGACCATGGTGTCACTGGCTTACAGGTGGTGGAACAACTGCGATGCGATTTTTCTGCGATGATTCCTGCGGTATTGATCACCGCCGATTACACTGATCAAGAACAAGAATTACGCAAAAAGCTGTTGATACCTGTACTGACTAAACCGGTGCGCCCCGGCAAACTGCGTGCGGTGCTCAGTCAGCAGTTGAATACGACTACAAACTAGACTTAGGGCTTGCCCCGCAAAAGAGCAGCCTGTTCAGTAACCAATTGTATACCGCCTTAATACGCGCCAATGGTGCAGTTTGTCGATGATTGAGTAGCCATATTTGAAGAAACAGCACCAATCCTGCGCTGAGCTCAATAAGCCCCGCGCGGGATTGGAATGTGCGCTAGGTAAACAGTGATTACTCTGGCTTAGTCGCTTCGTGCAGCTTTGCTTTTGCAGCATCAATGGCATCGCTACTTTCTTTTTTGATTTCTGCGGCGGTCTCTTTAGCACTGTCTTTTGCATCTGCAGCAGCATTTGCAATGTTTTCTTTGGCTTGAGCTGCGGCTTCTTTGCTGGCATCAATCGCGTCGTCAAGCTCATCTTTAGCTACAGCGGCAGCATCTTGCGTGCTTTGTGCTGCATCTTCAACGGCTTGATTGGTTGCATCAATGATTTCGGTGCTGGTGGGTGTTTGTTCAGCCAACTGCTCAGCTTTTTGCTCAGCGGCGTCTTGAGTTTTTTGTGCTGCCTCTTCTACAGATTGGGTTGCATCAGACAAAGACTTTTTAGCTGAGTCTAGCTTATCTTGTGGTTCGCTATCGCAAGCAGCTAAACCCAGTGTGGCTGCGAGCAAAAGGGCGGTAACGAAAGGCTTATTCATAGATCAATCTCCATTATGTCTTTTTAAGTGCAACGGTGTTTTAAAATAAACACCTATTGATTATTGCATATCGTGGGCAAAATGACTTATATCAGCTAAAAATGCTTCACTATTGTCGATAAACACCCGTCTTTAAGCAATTTAGCCCGCGTTGCTCTGTTGCGTCTGTGGTACAGCAGAATTTCATCGGTATAAAAGTGCGTGCTTATCCATCGCCAGTGTTTGGCGGCTGGGCTTGATCAAGAGTTGTTTTTTTTACAATAAGCCCCATATCCATTGCATCGCCTGCATTGCGCGGCATGTTTAGTGGATATGGAGTTAATAAAGATGGCTGTTGAAACACAAAAAGAAACCCTAGGTTTTCAGACCGAAGTTAAACAACTGCTGCATTTAATGATTCATTCGTTGTATTCAAATAAAGAGATTTTTTTACGCGAGCTGATTTCGAACGCATCGGATGCAGCGGATAAACTTCGTTTTGAAGCCTTATCTGCACCCCAATTGCTTGAGGGTGATTCTGAGCTGAAAATCCGTATCAGTTTTGATAAAGAGGCCAATACCTTAACCATTGAAGACAATGCCATTGGTATGAGCCGCGATGAGGTGATTAATCACCTAGGTACTATTGCTAAATCAGGTACAGCAGAGTTTTTCAAAAATCTATCGGGTGACGCCAAAAAAGATTCACAGCTGATTGGTCAGTTTGGTGTGGGTTTTTATTCGGCTTTTATTGTTGCTGATAAAGTTGAAGTCTTTACCCGTCGCGCTGGCGCTCCTGCATCGGCAGGCGTGCTCTGGAGTTCGCAGGGTGAAGGTGAGTTTGATATTTCCAGCATTGAAAAAGCCGAGCGTGGTAGCCGTATCGTGCTGCATTTGAAAAAAGCAGAAAGTGAGTTTGCTGACGGTTTCCGCTTGCGCAATATCATCAAAAAATACTCTGACCACGTCGCGCTGCCGATTGAGCTACCTAAAGAAGCCTCTGGCGAAGAGGCTAGCGCTGAAGTTGAGTGGGAAGTGATTAACCGTGCCAGTGCACTATGGACACGTCCACGTACTGAGGTTAAAGACGAAGAGTACCAAGAGTTTTATAAGCATGTCGCGCATGATTTTGAGGACGCTTTGGCTTGGAGCCACAACAAAGTGGAAGGCAAGCTTGAGTACACCTCGCTGCTGTATGTACCGACCCGTGCGCCCTTTGATTTGTATCAGCGTGAAGCACCACGTGGTTTAAAACTCTATGTGCAACGTGTGTTTATTATGGATCAAGCGGATGAATTTTTACCGCTGTATCTGCGCTTTGTGAAGGGGATCGTTGACTCCAATGACCTATCGCTGAATATTTCCCGTGAGATTTTGCAGAAAGATCCAGTTATCGAAAGCATGAAATCAGCACTGACTAAGCGTGTGCTGGATATGCTGGAGAAAATGGCTAAGAACAAAGCGCAAGACTATCAGACGTTCTGGGATACTTTTGGTCAGGTATTGAAAGAAGGCCCAGCAGAAGATTTCTCCAACAAAGAAAAAGTCGCAGGCCTATTACGCTTTGCTTCAACCCTTAGCGGTAATGATCAACAGTCGGTTGGCTTGGCGCAGTATATTGAGCGGATGAAAGAGGGTCAGGATAAAATTTACTTCCTGACCGGCGAAAGCTATGCACAGGTTAAAAACAGCCCGCATCTAGAAGTATTCCGCAAAAAAGGCATTGAAGTCTTGCTACTGACCGATCGCATTGATGAGTGGTTGATGAGCTACTTAACTGAATTCGACGGTAAAACCTTGGTTGATGTGGCGCGTGGCGATTTAGATTTAGGCGCGCTGGATACTGCAGAAGACAAGCAAGCGCAAGATGACGTGGCGAAAAGTAAAGAAGCATTGGTCAGTCGCTTGAAAGTCGCGCTGGGTGATCAAGTTGCTGATGTACGTATCTCGCATCGCTTAACCGATTCGCCAGCTATTTTGGCCATTGGTGAGCAGGACTTAGGCTTGCAAATGCGTCAGATCCTTGAGGCTAGCGGTCAAAAGGTTCCTGAGTCTAAGCCGATCTTTGAAATTAACCCGGCGCATAACTTGGTTGAGAAACTTGATGCGGAAACCGATGAACAGCGCTTTACAGATCTATCGCTGATCTTGTTTGATCAAGCTGCATTGGCCGCAGGCGATAGCTTGAAAGACCCATCAGCCTATGTACAGCGTTTGAATAAGCTCTTGGTTGAATTAAGCCGCTGAGTCTTTAGCGACAGTAATAAAAAAACCGCGATTGATTCGCGGTTTTTTTATCTGAAGTTTAGGCCGATAAGGCGGTAAAGCTTTGCAGGCAATAGCGACTTATTGAGCGAGCACCGTGACCAGTTTGGTTGAATTAATTAAATTGTCAGCAACAGGGCAGCGCGCTTCGATCTTATCGAGAAAGGCCTGTTTAGCCACATCATCAAGGTCGGCATCAATCGTCACCTTTAAACGCATTTCTTGAAAGCCGGCGCGTGCAGTGGTTTCACGACCGAGTAGGCAGTTTGGATCATAATCGGCTTCCACTTCGAAGGTCATACCATGCAAAGTGATTTTTTCTTGGAACGCAATAATACGACCCAAGCTACCCACGCAGCCCGCATAGGCAGCGAGGATTAATTCAGGTGGCGCCGCACCTAAATTGGCACCGCCGGCATTTTTAGGCTGATCCATGTAGATTTTATGTTCGCCGCACATGATTTCGATGGTCATACCTGCACCCATATGACCTGTGGCGCGTAATGTTTTCAATGCCATGCTTGATAGCTCCTGAGTTGATTATTAGCAAACTAAAGTGGTTGGCTATAAAAAAACTATATAATACAGTATATACAAATAAAGTATATTAATGGCTATCAAGTCAGGCCTAAAGGCTGGTTAGCTGTGACCTTTGACTGTTTTGTTATTGACGCTGCCTTGCTCAAGGATAATTTGATATTCCTTGCCGTCTTTCTCGACTTGCTGCAAACGCACCAACAAGAAATCCCAGTCTTTGGCAAACCAAAGTACGGTAATGCGCTTACTTTGTGTTGGGTCACGTACGCGCTCAACTTTGATGGCATCGACTGTGCCGACTAGGGTCTCGACACGCTCTTCACCCAGTACACGAAAATCATAGGTTTCCAGCTCATCACCATCCAGTACTTGGTAGGACATGCTGGTTTTACCTTTGGCAATGTCACGCTGTAGCGCCAATTGATAGGAGGACTTATCTTGTACGCCTTGGATTAAGGTGAGGTTAACTGGCGTGCCGCGATCGCTACCGGTGGCGCGCTGGGTTTGCCAATCAAAATCGTGTTTGATTTTTTTTGACTTGCCTAAACCGTTACGTGCATAGCGGTACTTATGTGGTTGCACCGCACCGTTGACGATACTTAACCAGCTGGTTTCAGTGAGGCCGGCGACCAGCATTGAAGCAGAAAAATCTAGCTTCCAAGTACCATCTTCTTGCTTTTGTAAACTACGCTCAGCTTTACCGCTAAAGGGCAGTTGTTTCCAATCTGCGGTGTAACTGGCGGAGAATGGCTGTAATTCGCTAGCCATTAGGCTAGCGGGTAGAGCGAAAGCAGCCAGGATAAACAGGATCGCGCGATGCATGCGGTATTCTCCTAAAGGTGGAACTGAAAGCCGGAACTGGCCAAGGGTTGTCCATCAAGCTGGGCACCGTGCTCACTTAAGCGTAGGCGTCCTTCAGCAAACCAGCGTACCGCCAGCGGATAGATATGATGCTCTAAGGCGTGCACTTTTTGTGCCAGCTGTTCGGCGCTATCTAGGGCTTGAATGGGTAATGCTGCTTGTATGACTACTGGGCCGCCGTCGAGTTCCTCGGTAACAAAGTGCACACTGCAACCGTGCTCTTGATCGCCAGCATCCAGCGCTCGTTGGTGGGTATCTAAACCTTTGTGCTTAGGCAGCAGTGAGGGGTGGATATTCAGCAAGCGCTGCGCATAGTGGCGCGTAAACTCAGGGGTTAAAATACGCATAAAGCCCGCCAGTACCACCAAATGAGGTTGGTACTGATCAATCACCTGCATCAGTGCTGTATCAAAGGCGAGGCGATCGGCAAAGTCTTTATGTTTAAGCACATGCTGGGGAATTCCCGCTTGCTCAGCGCGGACTAAACCATAAGCATCGGCACGATTGCTTACCACCGCACAGATTCGTGCGTTGGGGTGACCGGCTAAGTCATCAATAATAGCTTGTAGGTTGCTGCCTGATCCGGAGATCAGGACAACAATATTGCAGATATTTGAGTCAGTCATTAATGGCTTTTTAGGTTGTTAAGAATAATACGTTCAGCGCTGTCACCGGCGGCTTGAATATGGCCGATCACCCATGGTTTCTCACCCGCTTCTTGCAAGTGTGCCAGCACAGTGGCTTGTTGCTCAGCCGCTACACAAATTACCATACCGACACCACAGTTGAGCACACGGTGCATTTCAACTTCTGCAACGTTACCTTGCTCTTGCAACCAATCAAATACAGCAGGACGGGTCCAGCTCGCTACATCAATCACGGCTTGTGAGTTCTCAGGTAGTACACGCGGAATGTTTTCCAGTAAACCACCACCTGTGATATGCGACATGGCTTTGACGGCGCCAGTATCTTTGATCAGCTTGAGTAAGGGTTTAACATAAATACGTGTTGGCGCCATCAGTAAATCGCTGAGGGCTTGGCCATCTAATTGCGTGGTTTTAATATCAACCTGCGCCACTTCAATGATTTTACGAATCAATGAGTAGCCGTTGGAGTGTGGGCCTGACGAGGGTAGGGCAATCAGCACATCATCGGCAGCCACTTTGCTACCGTCAATGATTTCAGATTTTTCCACCACACCCACACAAAAACCAGCTAAGTCATAATCTTCGCCGCTGTACATACCTGGCATTTCAGCGGTTTCACCGCCCACCAAGGCGCACCCTGCGAGCTCACAGCCTTCACCAATACCGGTCACTACTTGTGCAGCGATATCCACATTGAGTTTGCCGGTAGCGTAGTAGTCTAAGAAAAATAATGGCTCAGCACCGCTAACGATAAGATCGTTGACGCACATAGCGACCAGATCAATACCAATTTTTTCATGCTTGTTTAGATCAATCGCGAGACGCAGTTTAGTGCCCACGCCGTCGGTGCCCGAGACTAAAACTGGTTGACGGTAGCCTTCAGGGATTTCACATAAAGCGCCAAAGCCGCCAAGACCACCAAGTACTTCAGGACGTGCCGTGCGTTTAGCCACGCCTTTGATGCGTTCAACAAGTGCTTCACCGGCGTCGATATCTACACCAGCGTCCTTGTAGCTTAAAGAAGTTTTATTGTTGCTCATGAATTGGGCCTTTGCGAAGTATGCGAAAAATGCGTTTAATTGCGCGATTTTATCAGGCTTCAAGCCCAGCGGCCATCATCCAAGCATAAAGTGGCGGATTAAACTGAGTAAAACGCGTAGATCTGTGATTGAAAGGGGGCGGAGAAGTCAGTTTGTGCTGTTGCGGGGGGATCAACTAGAGTTCTACACGTGCCGGCTGATAGCCTTGCTCACGGTAGCGGATAAAGTTGTGCCGACAGATATTGAGCAATTCAGGCTCTTGATTAACAATTTCAATTACGCGGCTAAAGCAGTCAAGGTGGCTAGAAATCTCGCGGTGCAAATTAATTAAAATCCCCGCGTTGCTCTGCGGCCGTTGATCAATACCCAAGATAACCGGTGCTTGCGCAGCGTCGCTATAGGGTTCATGGGGAATAAAACTATGCTGACGGAAAGTCCAAAGTAAATCATCCAATTCGGCTTGTTGCGCTGCGTCACTGCAGCGAATAAAAGTTATAAAGCCTGCGCGCCAAGCTTTATAAGCCAACCGGCAGGCCGCGGTTAAGCGGTCCGTCGGTTGGCTGGAGGGTAAAACGTAAAACTCTACTTTCACTGCACGCGATCCAGCAGGTATTGGCTCAGTAACGGTACTGGACGGCCGGTTGCGCCTTTTTCTTTACCGCCACTGATCCATGCGGTACCAGCAATATCCAAGTGCGCCCATGGGTAGTCTTTGGTAAAGCGTGAGAGGAAGCAGCCCGCGGTGATGGAGCCGGCTTTAGGGCCACCAATATTGGCAATGTCAGCAAAAGGGCTGTCCAGTTGCTCTTGGTAATCATCAAACAATGGCAATTGCCATGCTACATCGCTGGCTTTGCTACCGGCGCTGAGTAGGCTGTCAATCAGTTCTGGGTTATTGCCCATTAAACCGCTGGTATTGCTGCCTAAGGCTACGATGCAGGCGCCGGTTAAGGTGGCGACGTTGACTACAGCTTGCGGATTAAAACGCTTCACATAGGTCAGCGCATCGCAAAGTACCAAGCGGCCTTCGGCGTCGGTATTGAGAATCTCTACGGTTAGGCCGCTCATAGTGGTGACGATATCGCCAGGACGGGTTGCGCCACCGCTGGGCATATTTTCCGCACAGGTCAACACGCCAATCACGTTAATCGGCAGTTGCAGTTCGAGCAGTGTTTTAAAAGTACCGAGGACACTGGCTGCGCCGCCCATATCGTATTTCATTTCGTCCATGCCCGCGCCAGGCTTCAGGCTGATGCCGCCTGAGTCAAAGGTTATACCTTTGCCGACCAATACATAAGGCTGCTGTGACTTCTCGGCGCCGTGGTAGTTCATGATAATCATGCGCGGCGGTTGATCACTGCCTTGCGCAACGGCCAGTAACGCACCGGCACCCAATGCTTTGAGTTGCTTTTCTTCAAGCACTTCAACGTCGAGGTTTTTATGGTGTTTCGCCAGTTGCTTGGCTTGTTCGGCCAAATAGCGAGGGTGGCAGATATTGGGTGGCATATTGCCTAAGTCGCGGGTAAAAGCCATACCTGAGGCAATGGCTTTGCCGTGCTCGCAAGCATTGTTGACTTGTTTCTGCTGTTCTTTAGTACTGAGGAAAGTGATTTTCTTAAGCGTTGCAGCAGGTACTTTTTCGCTTTTGAATTGATCGAAAACATACAGGCCGTCGGCTAAGCACTCGGTTAGCAGGCGGGTGCTGGCGTAAGCGTCACGATCTTTAATGGCCAGTTCGGCCAAGGCGAAGGCCGCATCTTTGATCGACAGGTTTTTGAAAATATTTAAAATTGCACTGATCACTTTGCGTACATTGCGGTCAGATAGTTCGGCGTCTTTACCAATGCCAACGAGGAGCACGCGTTGCGCTTTCAATTCGGCAAGGTTGTGTAAGAGTAAGGTTTGACCGAGCTTGCCTTGAATATCACCAGACTTTAGATGAGCACTGATCGCACCACCGCAGAGGGCGTCAATCAGTTGACCTTGAGTATCAAGTTGCAATTGTTCGTTAACGGTTAATACCAGCGCGCTGGTTTTCAGTGTTTCAACTGAACTGGATTTGACTAAAAACTCCATACTCAATGATCCTCAAGACAAAGATAGATAGATGCAGGATAATACTGTCTGTATGCATCGGCATGTATGTACACTGCCATAAAATGTAAGACTAGTGTGAGCCGTGATAGACGGTCTTGACAAGCTTGGAGCCTTTACTTGATAGTTTTTCGTTACCTTTCTCGAGAAGTTTTGCTGACCTTTAGTGCTGTCAGTGCGGTTCTGCTTGTGATTATTATGAGCGGACGCTTTATTAAATACTTAGCGCAAGCCGCGCAAGGGGTGCTTGATCCCAGCGTGTTGCTGATGATTATGGCCTATCGTATTCCTGGGTTTTTACAGCTTATTTTACCCTTGGGTCTGTTTCTGGGGGTTTTGCTGGCCTATGGGCGCTTATATCTTGAGAGCGAAATGACAGTACTGACCGCCACAGGGATGAGTGAGCAGCGCTTATTGAGCTATACCTTGGCGCCGGCATTATTGGTGGCACTGATCTGTGCTTGGCTGAGTTTTTTTCTGACCCCGCAAGGTGTGCAAAATGTGGCGCAGATTTTAAATGAACAAGATGCCTTGACCGAGTTTGATACTTTGGTGCCGGGACGCTTTCAGTCCATGCGTGGTGGCTCGCGGGTAACCTATACGCAAGAGCTATCCAGCGGCCGAGATGAGTTACAGGGTATTTTTATCTCCGAAAAGGATGAAAATCGCAAAGCCAAGGGTGAAGACAGTGCAATTACCGTGTTGGTAGCTAAAACAGGGCGTCAAGAGCTGCAAGCTGACGGCAGTCGTTATCTGATTTTAGAAGACGGTTACCGCTATGACGGCACGCCAGGTGAGGCTGACTATCGAGTTATCCAATACGATACCTATGGTGTCTTGCTGCCTAAGCCTATGGTGGACGTTAAGGTGGGAGCGCGTGAAACGATGAGTAGCACGGCGCTCATCGGTCATCCCGATGTGAAAATGCAATCTGAGCTGCAGTGGCGCTTATCCTTTCCGCTTTTGGTGTTAGTTGTCACCTTGATTGCTGTGCCCTTATCTCGGGTTAATCCAAGGCAAGGACGGTTTTTGAAATTACTACCGGCTATTTTATTGTATATGGCCTATTTGTCTTTATTGGTGGCGGCACGTGGCGCCTTAGATAAAGGTACTTTGCCTATTAGTGTAGGCCTGTGGCCAGTGCATATTTTATTTTTATTGATTGGTGTGTTGTTGGTGTATTGGCAGCCGATTCAGTTGCGTCGAGCGCGGTCGCGTGCACAGAAGGAGACGCCACATGCGTAGATTGGATCGTTATATTGGCAGCAGTGTGTTTTTGGCAATCATTGCTGTCTTAGGTGTGATCACGAGTTTGGCCCTGCTGTTTGCGTTTATTGATGAGCTTGATGATGTGGACGGGGCGTATACGGCCTGGGGGGCGGCCAGCTATGTGGGCTTAACCGCGCCGCAACGTATTTACGAGATGCTGCCTATGGCGGCCTTGATTGGTTGCTTAGTGGGTTTGGGCGGCCTGGCCAGTAACAGTGAACTGACTGTGATCCGTGCCGCTGGTGTGTCGATTCGGCGTATTGTCTGGGCGGTGATGAAGCCAATGCTGGTGCTCATGTTTATTGGGCTTTTGGTCGGTGAGTACCTTGCGCCTTGGGCTTCAAGTATTGCTCAAGCGAACCGGTCTTTGGCGCAGTCAGTGGGTCAAGCACAAAGCTCTAAGCATGGTTTGTGGCATCGACAGGGGAATGAATATATCCACGTCAATGCGGTGCAGCCGGGCGGCAAATTAATTGGCGTGACGCGTTATGAGTTTGACCAGCAGCAGCGCTTGTTACGTTCAAGTTTTGCCCAACAAGGCCTCTATCAAGACAACTACTGGCAGCTTGAAGATGTTGTCTATACCGATTTACAGGCGCGTACCAGTAGTGTTACTCACGCGGTAAGTGAGCGCTGGGATGTGGAAATCAGTCCGCAACTGCTCAATACCGTGGTCATGGATCCGGATACCTTGCCGATTAGTGGTTTGTGGCAGTATGCGCACTATTTAAATGAACAAGGCTTAAATGCCAATCGCTATTGGTTGGCGTTTTGGGTCAAGGTGTTGCAGCCGTTAGTGACTGCTGCGCTGGTGCTGATGGCGATTTCTTTTGTCTTTGGTCCGCTGCGTTCGGTGACCTTGGGTCAGCGTGTGTTTACTGGGGTGGTGGTCGGTTTTGTCTTCAGTATCGCGCAAGATTTGCTCGGTCCAGCCAGTTTGGTCTTTGGTTTTGCACCCATTATTGCCGTGGTATTACCCGCGCTGATCTGTGCTTTGTGCGGTATTTGGTTATTGCGTCGGGCGGGTTAAGGGCTTAAATATCCTTTGGATGATTGCCAAGCGCAGGTTGCGTGGTTAAAGTGTTGCCCCGTTTTATTTGTCGGGTCGACACTTCTAATGACACCACTTGAACGCTATCAGAATGATTTACAGCGCGCCGATTTTTTCCGCGATGCTGCACAAGAAAATGCCGTGCGCCATTTACAGCGTCTGTATGACGATTTAGTGGCTGGCACCCCGAGCAATGGCTTATTTGGGCGCTTACTGGGTAAGAAATCAGTCCAACCTATTAAAGGTCTGTATTTCTGGGGTGGGGTGGGTCGTGGTAAGACCTACTTAGTCGATACTTTCTTCGATGCATTACCCTTTGAACAGAAAATGCGTACCCACTTCCACCGTTTTATGAAGCGTGTGCATGAAGAATTACGTACTCTCGATGGTGAAAAAAATCCTCTGGTGATTGTTGCTCAGCGCTTTGCGAAAGAAGCCCGAGTGATCTGCTTTGATGAGTTTTTTGTTTCAGATATCACCGATGCCATGATTTTGGGTAGTTTGCTCGAAGAGCTGTTTAAAAACGGCGTGAGCTTGGTCGCCACCTCGAATATTGTTCCTGATGGTCTGTATAAAGATGGCTTGCAGCGCGCGCGCTTCTTACCCGCCATTGCTTTATTAAAACAGCATACCGAAGTGGTTAACGTGGACAGTGGTATTGACTACCGTTTGCGCGCCTTGGAACAAGCTGAGTTGTACCATTACCCGTTAAGCGAGGCAGTGGAACACGAGCTGGAGAAAAGTTTTCGCAGCTTATTACTAGAAAACAGTAAAGTTCTAGAAAACGAGGCACTGACGGTAGAGAACCGCACCATTGTCGCGCGTAAAGTCGCGAATGACGTGGCGTGGTTTGATTTTCGTGCTTTGTGTGATGGCCCTCGCAGCCAAAATGACTATATCGAACTGGGTAAAGTCTACAGCGCCGTTATTTTGTCGAATGTCGAGCAAATGAATACCAGTAATGAAGATATTGCGCGGCGCTTTATTAATCTAGTGGATGAGTTTTACGATCGCAGTATTAAGCTGATTATTTCTGCACAAGTGCCGCTCAAAGACTTGTATGTGGGAAATCGTTTGCAGTTTGAGTTTCAGCGTACCTTAAGTCGTCTGCTGGAAATGCAATCCCATGAATTTTTAGCGCGACCGCATAAATCCTAGTGGTGTATGCTGCTTTGCACGGTTAACCACACGAGCAGAGACGATGAAACAGGCGACACAATCTGATCTGTTATTGGTGGCAGTAACCCTGCTTGCGGCAATCAGTTGGATGTTCTCTAAAGAAGCCATTGCCTTGATGCCGCCGTTGTTTTTTATGGGCTTGCGCTTTGTACTGGCGGCGGCTTTTTTAGCCTGTATTGGTGGTCGCCAATTACGCCAACTGACCGGTGAACATATTGTGCGCAGTGCGCGAGTGGGACTGGTGTTTGGTCTGGCCATGCTGTTTTGGGTGCTGGGCTTGGCGCATAGCGAGACAATGGGCGAAGGTGCCTTTTTGACCAGTTTAGGTGTACTGCTGGTGCCTATTGTGGCACGGGTATTTTTCGCCGAACCTATGCCACGTAGTACTTGGTTGGCCTTGCCGGTGGCACTGTTGGGAATGCTCCTGCTGTCCTTAGCCCATGGTTTTAGTATCAGTTGGGGGCAAGGCTTTTATTTGCTGGCGGCGCTGGGTCTGGCAGTGTTTTTTACGCTCAATACTCGCGCAGCCACCCTCTCGATGCGTAAAGCCTCTACTCGACAGGCGGCCACGCCGCTGAGTCCTGTGGATCCCTTGGCGCTGACTATTATTACTCTAACGTCGGTGGGCTTGGTTGCTTTATTGGCTTCGCTGTTGTTGGAGTCTTGGAGCAGCACCATGGTGCAGTGGTCACCGGCTTTGTTTGGGTGGTTATTGGCCAGTGCACTGATAGGTACTGCCGCACGGTTTTGGTTGCAAACCTATGCACAAAGTTTAACCACGCAAACCAGTGGTGCGGTAATGTTGATCCTTGAACCGCTTTGGGTGGCATTGTTTGCTGCACTATGGTTTGCAGAAACGCTGTTAGTCTTGCAATGGATAGGGTGCCTGATGATATTTCTAGCGCTGCTGGTGAATCGTTGGCAGCTTCTACGTTCTATAATGACGCGGCGTGGCCTTTAAATGCGTAAACTTTGCCTGATCTGTTGGTCGCAAGTGACTTAAATAGCCGTTACCGCTGAGCTGTCCGCACAAGAAGCGGTTGCCGTGAAGGCCTAGGCTGTTTAAGGTAAGCACTTTGCTTGGTTTAATCGTTAGAGAGAATATAGATGCGATTTTTTATAGGCATGCTTGCCGCACTGGTGGCCTTGGTCACTCTCACTGCTTATGCTGCGCCAGTGGCGGGTTTGTACCAAGTTCGAGAAGAGCTGGTCAGCCAAGACAGTGCCATCCGTGATGCGGGTTTGCAGCAGGCGTTTAGCACCTTAGTGCAGCGCTTAACCGGGCGAGCGGATGCCGCGCAGTTACCTGCACTTGCGAGCTATCAATCTGATCCGCAGGCATTGATCAGTCGTTATGGTTATGACGGTAATACACTGATTGTTAATTTCGATCCGCCGAGTGTGCAGTCGGCTTTGCGTGCGCTAAATTTGCCTGTGTGGGGTACTAACCGGCCAGCGGTTCTTTCTTGGTGGATGCTTGAAGATGAGCAAGGCATACGTTTAGTCAGTGATGGGCAGCTTGACGCACAAGAATTTTACAGTGCCGCGCAGTATTATGGTGTGCCAGCACGTCTGCCCTTGGGTGATTTAGATGAGCAGTTATTGGTCAGTCGCGATGTGTTGAGTCAGAGTGCGCCTATTCTTGAGTCGGCTGCACGCTATAACGCAGATATTGTCTTGATCGTCCATCAGCAAGGTGAGGTTGAAGCCTTGAATGCCCAATGGCAGTTGTGGCTCGGTGATGAGCGTCAGCAAGGGCAGGTCAATGCAGCGACTCAGGCCGCTGTGGCGCGCGAGGTGTATGCCCAAGTTAATCAGCGTTTAGCTCAGCGCTTTGCGATAAAACCCGGTGAAGGTGAGGCATTAAATGTGCGCGTGACCGGTGTTGATTTAGAACGTTTTGTCTTGGTTGAGCGCTTACTTGAGCCCTTTGCTGCGCAATTGCAGACGGTAAGCAAGGACTATGTTCAGTGGCAGATGCGCAGCAGTGCCGAGCAAGTACGTGCTCAATTGGCCTTGGCTGACTTGCAAGAGCAGGCTGCACCGCTGCTTGGACAAGAACTCAGTGCCGCAGATGGCGCTGGGGCGGTGAGTGTTTCGAATAACGCTGAGCCAGGTGTTCAGACCTTGTATTTCAGTTGGTAATTCTTGAGAGCAGAGACCATGGCGCAAAACCTTAAAAGTTGGTTACTGCTAGCGGCGCTAGGTCTTGGACTGCTGACCTTTTATCAGCTGCTACCCATTCTTTCGCCCTTTTTAGTCAGTATCTTACTGTCCTATATGGGCGATCCAATTGTTGATTTTTTAGAGCGCTATAATATTTCTCGCACATGGGGCGTGATCTTAGTCTTTGTGCTGTTGAGCGTGATAATGCTGGTCTTGTTGTTGGTGTTGGTGCCGATGATTGGTCGACAGCTGGTCAGTCTGTATGAACTCACTCCACAGTTGATTGATTGGTTGCAACACACGGCTTTACCTTGGATGCAAGCGCAGTTAGGTGTGTCGGCAGATGCCAGCAGTTTGAATAAAGTAAAGCAGCTGTTTACTGAAAATATTGGTAAAACGACCGATCTTGCCCAGCTCTTGATCAGTCAAGTGACGGCCTCAGGTTTGGCTTTTTTAGGCTGGCTGGCCAATTTACTCTTGATTCCTGTGGTGACTTTTTACTTACTGCGTGATTGGGATATTTTAGTGGCAAAAGTGCGCGTCTTGTTACCACGGCAACGAGAAGCGGTGATCGTACAATTGATGGGTGAGTGTCATGAAGTCCTCGGTGCCTTTATGCGCGGTCAACTGCTGGTCATGCTTGCCTTAGGCATTGTCTATGCGGTCGGTTTGATGATGCTGGGCTTAGAGCTGGGCTTACTGATTGGTTTACTGGCGGGGTTGGCCAGTTTGGTGCCTTATCTAGGCTTTGCCGTGGGTATTACCGCAGCCTTGGTCGCTGGACTGTTTCAGTTTGGCGTTGATCCTTATGTGTTATTGGGCATTATTGCCGTGTTTACTCTGGGTCAGTTACTGGAAAGTATGCTGTTAACCCCACTATTGGTGGGCGACCGCATAGGTCTGCATCCTGTCGCGGTGATTTTTGCCATTTTAGCGGGCGGTCAGTTGTTTGGCTTTACCGGCATTTTGCTGGCGCTACCCGTTGCTGCAGTGATTATGGTGTTGCTCAGACATCTGTATCAGCTGTATACAAAATCGAATATGTATGGGCAGCCGCATAAGATGAGCGCGCCTATAAGTCCTGATCAGGTTGAACAGACGACAGTGTGTCCGCAGCCTATAAATGAGTCGATATGAAACCCACCCAATTATCACTGGGCATGCGCCTGCGCGATGACGCGACCTTTGCCAATTATTATCCCGGCGCCAATGCGGTGACCTTAGGTTATGTCGAACATGCCTGTGAGGTTGAAGATCAATGGATGGATGGCGTGCTATATATTTGGGGGGCCTCAGGCGTGGGGCGCAGTCACTTACTGCAGGCAGCCTGCTTGCGTGTCGAAGAGCGCGGTGGTCGTGCTTTGTATTTACCGTTGGCCGATCTGGCTGAACATGGTCCGCAATTGCTGGATAATGTGGAATTCTGTGATTTAGTCTGTCTGGATGATATTCAAGCGGTGCTGGGTCAAGCGCATTGGGAAGAAGCCTTGTTTCATGCCTTTAATCGGATGCGTGATGCCGGTAAACAGTTATTGATTGCAGCAGATGCGTCACCACGCAAGCTGCCAATTAAGTTAGCGGATTTACAGTCACGTTTAAGTTTAGCGCTGGTCTTTCAGCTGCATGAGCTCAGTGATGATGATAAATTACGCGCTTTGCAATTGCGTGCCTCGCGTCGCGGCTTACAGTTGCCCGACGATGTTGGTCGTTTTCTGTTAGCTCGCTCAGTGCGCAGTATGACGGTGTTGTTTGACACCTTAGAGCAGCTGGATACCGCATCCTTACAAGCGCAGCGCAAACTCACCATTCCTTTTCTAAAGGAAGCCTTGGGCTTGTAGCCATTGAGTGGCTGCATCTCTGTTAAAATGTGCAGTCCATTATTGAGATTTAAAATTCATGAGTACAGAACAACAGCAGAGTGCCAGTACCTCTGGGGTTAAAATCTATTTGCGTTTACTGGGCTATATCAAGCCGTATATCGGCATGTTTATCATCAGTATTATTGGCTTTTTAATCTTCGCTTCTACCTCGCCCATGCTCGGCTATGTGTTGAAGTATTTTGTCGATGGCTTAGCCAATCCTGAAGCCGTATTGTTTCCTAATATACCCTGGCTGGCCGATGTACGTCTGCTGCAGGCGGTGCCTTTGTTAATTGTAGTGATTGCCTTATGGCAGGGCATTGGCTCGTTTTTAGGTAACTTTTATTTGGCTAAAGTGTCATTGGGCTTAGTGCACGATTTGCGCGTGCAATTGTTTAATAACTTACTGACCTTGCCCAATCGTTATTTTGATAACCACAACTCAGGGCATTTGATTTCACGGATTACTTACAACGTGACCATGGTCACTGGTGCCGCGACTGACGCGATTAAAGTGATTGTGCGTGAAGGCATGACCGTGGTGTTCTTGTTTGGTACTTTGCTCTGGATGAATTGGAAGCTGACCTTAGTTATGGTCGCGGTTTTACCGGTTATTGCCTTAATGGTGAGCAGCACCAGTAAGAAATTTCGCAAGCAAAGCAAAAAGATTCAAGTGGCGATGGGTGATGTCACCCATGTGGCCTCAGAAACCATTCAAAGTTATCGCGTAGTACGCAGTTTTGGTGGTGAACCTTATGAGCGTGAGCGCTTTTTAAAGTCGAGTCTGAGTAATACCGAAAAACAATTGCGCATGATTAAAACCAATGCGGTGTACACCCCCTCTTTGCAGTTGGTGATTTACTCGGCCATGTCGATCCTGTTGTTTTTAGTCTTGCTGCTGCGGGGTGATTCATCGCCCGGTGATTTAGTAGCTTATATTACTTTGGCCGGTTTATTGCCGAAGCCGATTCGTCAATTGTCTGAAGTGAGTTCCACCATTCAAAAAGGTGTCTCGGGTGCAGAGAGTATTTTTGAACAGTTGGACGAGGACATAGAAAACGACTCAGGCCGCGTTGAAGTGCCACGCATTAGCGGCCGCTTAGAGGTGCGTGAGCTGTACTTTACCTATCCGAATACCGATACGCCGGTGCTACAAGACATCAGCTTTACGGCGGAAAAAGGACAAATGGTCGCTCTAGTCGGGCGTTCGGGCAGTGGTAAATCCACCTTGGCCAATTTGCTGCCGCGTTTTTATGAGCATCAGCAAGGTCAGATTTTGCTGGATGATATTGAGGTTAAAGACTTTACCTTGACCAACTTACGTCGGCATATGGCGTTAGTCACGCAACAGGTGTCCTTGTTTAATGACACTGTAGCGAAAAATATTGCCTACGGTGATCTGGCCGATGCCTCACGGGATGAGATTAAAGCCGCGGCAGAAGCGGCCTATGCTGCCGAGTTTATTGAGCGTATGCCACAAGGCTACGACACTATGGTGGGTGAGAATGGGGTGTTGTTATCCGGTGGGCAGCGTCAGCGTTTAGCCATTGCACGGGCCTTGCTGAAAAATGCACCTGTCTTAATTCTGGATGAAGCCACTTCAGCCTTGGATACTGAGTCGGAGCGCCATATTCAGGCAGCTTTAGATCATGCTGTCCAAGGCCGTACCACCATTGTCATTGCCCACCGCTTATCCACCATTGAAAAAGCGGACCTGATTTTAGTGATGGATCAAGGGCGTATTGTTGAGCGTGGTAATCATCAAGAATTACTGGCGCAAAATGGCTATTACAGCCGTTTGCATGCCACCCAGTTTCAAGAGCCTGAGCAAACGCAAGAGGACGAAGCGTGAGTCAATCAACAGACTATCAGTTAAACGATTTGCTCTATTTAATGGCGCGTCTGCGTGATCCCGATGGCGGTTGCCCCTGGGATTTGCAGCAAGACTTTGCCAGTATTGTCCCGCATACCCTTGAAGAAGCCTATGAGGTGGCGGATGCGATTGAGCGTAAAGATTTTGCACATTTACCCAGTGAATTAGGTGATCTCTTATTCCAGGTGGTGTATTACAGCCAACTGGGCAGTGAGCAGCAGTTGTTTGATTTCTCCACTGTGGTGCAGAGCATTACCGAGAAGCTCATTCGCCGTCATCCGCATGTGTTTGCTGATGGTAATTTATATGGTAAAAGCCAAGCCACTGGGGTAGATAGCCTGCAGGTTAAAGAGCGCTGGGAAGAGATTAAGCAGCAAGAACGTGCTGAGCAGACGCCTCAGCAACGGGTGAGTATTTTGGCCGATATACCGATGAATTTACCGGCGTTAAGCCGCGCGTTAAAAATCCAAAAGCGCGCCTCCAGTGCCGGTTTTGATTGGAGTCATTTGGCACCTGTGCTGGATAAGGTGGATGAGGAATTACAGGAAGTACGCGAAGCCATCGCCAGTGGCGATCAGGCAGCGATCAGTGAAGAGTTAGGTGATTTATTCTTTGCTACAGTGAATGTGGCGCGGCATTTACAGATCAATCCAGAAACGGCACTGCGCGCCGCCAATACAAAATTTTCTGAGCGTTTAGGCTGTGTGGAGCAGCAGGCCCAAGAGCAAGGTCTGGCGCTCAGTGATTGCAGCGAAGCGCAGCTCGACGCTTTATGGAACTTAGCTAAACAGTCACTGAGCAAACCGCAATATTAGCGGAGTACAGTGCGCTGTGTTTTTTTAAATGACTAAAGACGGGTTTAGAATCACATGAGTTTATCTTTGCGCGATCAGATGCTTAAAGCGGGGCTGGTCAATGAGAAACAAGTCAAGCAAGCCAGTAAAGAGCAGAAAAAACAACAACGCCTAGAGAAAAAAGGCGCAGTTGAAGTGGATGACTCTCAGCGACAAGCGGTTTTACAAGCCATGGCTGAGAAGCTAAAACGTGATCAAGAGCTGAACCGTCAGCAGCAAGAAAACGCTGAGCGTAAAGCCTTTGTGGCACAAATTCGCCAGTTGATTGAGGGGGCGCGTTTACCCAAGTTGGACAGCGAAGATTATTACAACTTTGTTGACCATAAAAAGGTCAAGCGTATTGCAGTGAACGATATGGTGCGTAATAAACTTAGCAGTGGCAGCTTAGCCATTGTTAAGCATGGCGGGGGGTATGAAATTATTCCCCGCGATGTGGCGCTAAAAATCCAAGAACGTGATGAGCGCCGCATCGTCTTGCTTAATCTGGAAAGCGAAAAAGTCAGCGAAAGCGAAGAGGATCCCTACGCGGCCTACCAGATTCCTGATGATTTGATGTGGTAAGTCTCAACTAGAGCTCAGCCAACAGGCGCAGCACTCTTTGGAGGCTGCGCCTGTTGTGTTTGAAGTTGAAGTTTCTTCAAAAGCCGCTAGGCCCATCTGCTGCTAATAGCTGGGTCAATACAGATACAAAGGAATCCCCCGCATCGCCAGCGGCCAAGACAATAGCCCGTAAATCAGCGGCTGAGTCAGCCCATAGCTTTTGCTCATTGGCTGCTCAGACGTTTATTAATCAGGCGAATCACTGGGCCCAGTAGCGGTACTTTAGCGTAGACATATTCACCAGTATCCCAATAGTCAATATGGCTGCAGACTTGACCGTGTGGGTTGATAGTGATTTTACTGACCCCTTGAATCAGCTGCGTTGCACCTTGGGCTTTGAGCTTAAAGGTCAACTGCCATTCTAAAAAACCGCTGTTGTTGCACCCTGCGAAATCTAGGATACGAAACTGAGGCTGCTCTAAACTGCTAAACATATCCTGAAAAATATGCTGCAAATGCGTCAGACCACGGACCTGATTAAAGGGGTCTTTAAAGGTCACATCCGCACTGAATACCTGCAGAAAATCCTCTTCAAGGCTGTGCAGGTTTAAGTTTTCAAAGAGTGTTTTATAGCGCTCCAATACCTGTGCAATGGTGGGCATCAGTCGGTCCTTAATGTTTTTCGGGTCAGGGCCAATGACCAAGCGTAAGGCATCCATTTGAGTAGGCTCAGCGATACACGCAAAAGCCAGGGAAAGCGGATTTCAAAGGCGCTGCTGCGCTGGATTGCTTGAGCAATTTGCTGTGCGGCCTGCTGAGCCTCTAAGAGGCCGGGCATGCTAAAGGTGTTTTTTTCGGTCAGGCGTGTGCGCACAAATCCATGGTTAATAATTTGCAGTTGAATGTTTTGCTCGGCTAGTTCGGGTTGCAGAGCCTCGGCTAAATTGACCAATGCGGCTTTAGGGGCTGAATAACCACCCGCATAGGGCAAGCCAAAATAGGAGGCTAAGCTGGCATTCCAAATCCAACGGCCATGGCCTTGCTCCTGAAAAAGCTGTTGCAAAGGCAGCATCAGCGCCACAGCACCGAGATAATTGCTCTGATTCATCTGTATAAATGCCGGCCAGCTCCACTCTGAGGAGGACATCGGTTGGTAGGCGCCGACATTGTAAAACCACAAATCCAAACCTTCGAAGATGGACCAGGCCGCTTGCGCTTGCTCGGCGCAGCCTTGCGCATCGCTGACATCAACATTTAAACAGCATAAGTGTGCGCCATACTGCTGTCGCAAGGCCGTTAACTCGGCCGATTGTTCAGCCTGACGTGCTGAAGCAATCACCTTATGACCTTGTGCCAACCAGTGTTTTACCAGCTCTAAGCCAATGCCTTGTGAAGCACCGACCAGCCAAATACGTTGTTGTGGAATAATTTTTTTCATAGCTCACCTTGTACAAGCGTATAACTTGTGTATAAATAATATATAACAAATTTGCGCAAGGTGTCAGTAAAAATGTTCGATCCTGAAAAACGCTACAGAGTGGCTGTGATTGGCAGCGGTATCAGCGGCAGCAGTAGCGCTTGGTTCCTTAGCCAAAAACATGATGTCACGCTGTTTGAGAAAAACCCAACTTTGGGTGGGCATACCAATACCTTGGATGTGGTGTTAGCCAATGGCGATAAAACCCCTGTAGATACAGGCTTTATTGTCTATAACGAGCCGAATTATCCCTTGCTCAAAGCCATGTTGGCCCATCTCAATGTCGCTACCCATCCAACGGATATGAGTTTTGCGGTCTCTATTGATCAGGGTCGTTTGGAGTACGCGGGAAATAATCTCAATACCCTATTTGCCCAGCGCAAAAACCTATTTTCAGTGCGTCATTGGCGCATGATTGCCGATATTTTGCGTTTTAATGCCGGGGCTCAAACTGATCTTGTACAAGGTTTGCCAGCGCACTTAACGCTGGGCGAATATTTAGCCCGAGAAGGCTTTGGCCAAGCCATGCAGCAGGATTATTTATTACCCATGGCGGCGGCGATTTGGTCTTGCCCAACCCAAACCATGCTCAAGTTTCCGGCGCAGAGTTTTTTACAGTTTTTTGCCAACCATGGCTTGTTGAGTGTCAATCAGCGCCCGCAATGGCGCACGGTAATTCAAGGGGCACGCACCTATTTAGAGAAAATTTTGGCGCTGGAAAGCTTTGCTGTGTATCAGCAAGGGGTGACAGGAGTCACCTTCGCCGATACCCCAGAACAGGGTCTCTATCTGCGCAGTAGTGATGGCCTTGAGCATCAATTTGATCAAGTGGTGTTTGCCTGTCATGCCGATGAAGCCTATGCCTTACTTGAGGATTCAAGCTTTGCTCTATTGAAAAGTTTTAGCTATCAATACAACCAAGCGTGGTTGCATACCGATAGTGCGCAAATGCCCGCTAGCAAAAGGGCTTGGGCCTCTTGGAATTATCTCAGCGCAAAGCATAACAAGGCCCAGTCTGGGGTTGCAGTGACCTATTGGATGAATGCATTGCAACCGCTGGCGACCCAAGAAAATGTGTTTGTCACCCTCAATCCTCTTGTGGAGCCGCGTGCAGAAACAGTGCTTAAAGTGCTGGATTATCAGCATCCTGTTTTTGATCGCCAAGCCATTCAAGCACAGGCGCAATTGCCGCGCATACAAGGGGTTAAAAACTGCTGGTTTGTTGGCGCTTATACCGGTTATGGCTTTCATGAAGATGGCTTGGCCAGCGCTGTTGCTTTGGCGCAACGTTGGCAGCTTGGCTTGCCTTGGGAGGCGTGATGGGCTCAAAACTCTATCGGGGGCAGGTGGCGCATGCGCGTAAGCAACCGCTGCAGTACCGCTTTGCCTACCGCACTTTCAGCATAAAAGTTGATTTGGATGCTATTGAGCAGGAGGCGCAGCAGCTGCGCTGGCTCAGTCTGAATCGTTTTAATCTAGTGAGCCTCAATTATCGGGATCACGGTGCGCGCGATGGCACCCCTTGGCGGCCATGGCTGGATAATTTTCTTGCCGGGTATGGGGTTGAGCGACCAGCCCGCGCTGAACTGTTGTGCTATCCGCGCGTACTGGGTTACAGCTTTAATCCGCTCTCTATGTGGTATGCCTATAACGCTGAAAATCAGCTGATTGCGGTGATTGCCGAGGTCAGTAATACCTTCGGTCAATGGCACCACTATGTGCTCAAATTATCGGGCCGCAGTGACAAAACGATTCAAGCCTACGCTGAAAAAGTTTTCCATGTCTCACCCTTTATGACGATGGATGCCCGCTACCATTTTCGCTTTGCGCCACCGAGCAAAAAAGTGTTTACCCATATTTGTGAAACACGCCACGGGGTTGAGTTTTTTAGCGCCAGTGAGGCTGGGCATTGCCTGGAATTGAGCGATCGCCAGCTGTTAAAACAGGTCGGCTTTGCCCCCTTAAGCATGCTTAAAGTGATTGCTTTGATTCATTGGTGGGCCTTAAAGATCCTGCTTAAAGGCGGAACCTTTCACCGCACACCGCAACACTTAGAAGGTGTTCAATACAGCCATTCGGAGATGATTTTATGTTAGTGCGCACACACAATTGGTTACTGGGCTTATCCAGTGCGCCTAAATTGGCGGCGCTATTGTTGCAGTATTTACCCTTTGATCGTATTCAATACGGCTCGCTGACGGTGAGTATTGGTGAGCAGCAGCGGCGCTTTACTGGCACTCAGGAGGGCGTACATGCTGAGCTGGTAATTGAGCAGCCACTGAAGTTTATCTGGTTGTTTAGCAGTCAAGGTGAGCTGGGTTTTGCCAAAGCCTATGCCGACCAGCTGATTGAGACGCCTTGCTTATACAGCCTGCTGCACTTGGGCGCGGCCAATCAACAGGCGCTCAGTGAGACGCGTTTGGGCTTTAATTGGTTTTATCAGCGCTTTTTACAGCGGCACCGCGATAATCATAATTCCATAGAAAACAGCCGTGACAATATCAGCGCGCATTATGATTTGGGTAATGAATTCTATCAGCTGTGGTTGGATGACAGCATGAGCTACTCCAGTGCCTTATTTACTCAGCGCGATCAGCCGATGGCGCAGGCACAAGCCAATAAATACCAACGTATTTTAACTGAGCTGAATTGGCAGGCCGGTGATCATATTTTAGAGATAGGTTGCGGTTGGGGTGGTTTTGCCGAGCGCGCCGCCGAGCAAGGTTGCCAGGTCACCGGCATTACTTTATCCAGCGAACAATTGGCCTTTGCCCTGCAACGCTTGCAGGAGCAAGGCTGGGCTGAGCAAGTCCAGCTGCAGTTAATGGATTATCGCCATCAGCAGGGCCAGTTTGATCATATTGTCAGTATCGAGATGTTTGAAGCAGTGGGCAAAGAGTATTGGCATGACTACTTTACTCAGCTCAAGCGTTTACTTAAAGCCGATGGCAAAGCTGTGTTGCAAGTGATCACCATTGAAGAGGCACGGGCTGAGCGCTATCAAGATGATGTGGATTTTATTCAGATGTTTATTTTCCCCGGTGGTCTTTTACCCTCTAAACAGCAGTTGCATGAGCTAGCCGAGGCGCATGGCTTTAAGGTCAGTAATGAGCGGGCCTTTGGTCAGGATTATGCGCGCACTTTAGAGCAATGGCAGCAGCGCTTTGCGGCACAATCTGAAACCTTATTAAAGCTGGGTTATGACCAACGCTTTCAGCGGATTTGGCGCTATTACCTGGATTACTGCCGTGTGGGTTTTGAAAGCCAATCCACTGATGTGGTGCAACTGACGTTGGAGCATGCACAATGAGCGTTCGCCAGTATTTATATGCCTTATGCAGCTTAATGATGTTGGTTGGCTGCAGTTCGCCGAGTGTGCAAGCCTATGCCCAGAGCGAGCCTCAGCTGGATTTGTTCAGTTACTTTTCCGGTGAAACCCAAGCCTATGGCCAGTTTCAGGACCGCTCAGGAGCAGTCAAACGCCGCTTTAAAGTGGCGATAACTGGCACTATCGATGGCGATACGCTGACTTTAGATGAGCGTTTTGTGTATGACGATGGTGAACAAGAACAGCGTATCTGGCGGATTAAACGCCTTAGCGACAATCGATACACTGGCAGCGCGGGGGATGTGATTGGACAGGCTGAGGGGCGCAGCGCAGGTTCAGTCTTTAACTGGCGCTACACTTTGGATTTGCCCTACAAAGGGCGCAGTATCCAGGTGCAATTTGATGATTGGATGTTTTTGCAGTCCGATGGCGTCATGCTCAATCGCGCCCAGGTCACTAAGTGGGGCTTTAAGGTGGGCGAAGTGACATTGTTTTTTAGCAAGGCACAGCCGTGAGGATACTGTGCTGTTTTATACTCTGGGCGCTGAGCCAAGTGGCCAGCGCTGAACTGATACAAGTTGGTGCGGGTGTTGCCCGTTGGGGACCTTTTAAAGTCTATGATGCGGCTTTTTTGACCCTCGCAGACTTGACCTTGGCCCAGGCTTTATCTGAGCATACGCCCGCTCGACTTGAACTGTGTTATGCGCGTTTTTTATCCGTTGCAGACTTTATTGCCGGTGCAGAACGGGGCTTACCGCTAGAGTTTTCGACGGAGTTACAGCAGGCAGTGCAGCGCTTACATCGTGCCTATCAGCCAGTGAATCAGGGTGATTGCTATCAGTTGGATTTTCAGCCCGAGCAGGGCACGCGTTTATTGCTCAATGGTCGGGAGTTGGTGCGCATAGACACGCTAGGCTTTAAAGCACTGTATTTTTCGATTTGGTTGGGTGATGCGCCATTATTGATGGGGTTGAAGGGTGATTTAACTCAAGGATTAAAGCCTTAAGCGGCTAAAACATCGCCAAGATTCTACTTGAACGGTACAATCGCCAGTTGCTGTATATCTTTATAGACGATTTACCATCACCACTGACTGAGTAAAATATCCCATGAGCAATGCAATCGACCAGAACGCACTGTACCCCATCCGCGAAGTGGCTCGGTTGACTGGGATAAATCCGATTACCTTGCGCGCTTGGGAGCGTCGTTATCAATTGATTGAGCCGGTGCGTACCGAATCAGGGCACCGCTTATACAGCCAAGAGCATATTGATTTTCTGCATGAGACATTACGATTGATGGATGAGGGAGTGCCGATCAGTCGTATTAAAGCGGTGATCAGTGAATCACCAGCGCAAGTCATGCAGTCACAGCCATCGACCGCATGGTCTGACAGTGATAGTGGCCCTTTGCTTGAAAAAATTCGCCTTGCGCTGAGTCAGTTGCAGGTGCAAGTGTTGGAGCGCCAGCTTGATCGCTTATTTGCAGATTACAGTCTAAATGTACTGCGTGTTTTGCTGGCCGAAATTGAGCAGCAACTGCAGCAGCAAGCACAGCATAAGGTTGCCTTAGCATTTTGGCACAATAGTGTGACGCGGCGCTTACAGGTGCGTTTGCATGCCTTGTACAGCCAGACGGTGTTACCCAGTAAGCGCATTGTGATTTATGCAGCGGCCCAGACCCCTGAGTATTTAACCAAGTTAGTCGCCTTGTTTTGCTTTGAGCAAGGTTATCAGCCGCTGGAGTTTGCACAACCGATAGCATTTGAGTCGTTATTGCAATTGGCTAAGCCTTACGCTATGCGCGGCGTATTGTTTGTTGATGCCCAGGGCACTGCGACTGCAGAGTGGAACACATGCGTGACCCAGTACGCCTCAATGCGTACTTGGGTGTTAGGCAGTGATACTGTGGCAGAATTGCAGCCGCCCAGTGTTAACTGCGAGCTGCGCGTGGCAGAACAGTGGTTTGCACCGCTCAACTTATGATTGCTGAGCCAGCTGCTCGGTGAGGCGCTTAATCGTTGCGCGTGCTTCTTCTAGCTCTAACGACAACTCAACCTGTGCCGTTACATCTTTTTGGATGCCTATATAGTAGGTGAGTTGCTCCACTTGATCATAAAAAGGTGTGACGCTTAACTCGTTCCAAAATTCTGAGCCATCTTTGCGATAGTTTTTCAGCACCGTGCGCACCGGTGCTTGATCATCGATCGCATCCCGAATCACCTTGACTGCGTCCAAGTCGGTCTCTTTGCCCTGCAGAAAACGGCAGTCTTGATACATAATATCATCAAGGCTATAGCCAGTTAAGCGTTCAAAAGCTGGATTAACGTAGACCAGAATAGTGTCTTCACCTTCTTTTTCCGCGACTACGATGCCATCTTGAGCAGATTCCACCAGCTGCAATAAAAGCTCATTACGTAAATTAAATCGTTTCATAGGATGCCTTATCAGGTGATGGTCGCATTCTAGCAAGCTAGGCGGGTCGTTCAATAGCAGATTGTCTTTTGCTTAGCATAGCAAAAACTTGTGCACAATTTCGCATGCGAGACGCTAAGCGCTTAAGAGACTCTTATTGCTGTTGAGATATCTTCGTAAGGTCTTGAATTTATAGCGTATTTAATCTTGATCAAAAAACACTCAGAGTCGGCCTAGGCTTATTCGGGGTGCCTTTGCGCCGTTCTCAAACATATTATGCACACAGTTATCCACAGGCTATGTGTATAACTGTCGAGCAGGCCAATCTGTTTTTTGGCGCCATGTTAACTCTATACAGGGCTGCGTTAAGCTGCTGTGTCGTTTATAGTATGCATTGATAATTTAATATGATATTGGAGCAATTTATGTGGCGCAAAGGACTTATCGGTACGCTATTGGCTGTGCTGTTGGTGGCCTGTGATTCAGCTGAGCCGCCGCTGGATGTTGCGCCACCGGCCTCGCTCAGTGAGGCGGTGGTTAGCACACTGCCACCGGCCATTGATCCTGCGTTGCTGGCTGAGCGTTATCAAGATCAGCCGCTGCAGGTGCTGGATGCCTCGGAAATTGAGCAGGAGGGCGCCAGTGTTCTCAGTTTAACCTTTTCCGTACCCTTACAGGCTGAGCAAAACCTTGCCCATAAAGTGCATGTGGTCGATAGCAAAAGCGGCAAGCTTGATGGCGCTTGGGAGTTGAGTGACGATCGGCTAGAGTTGCGCATGCGTCATATTCCACCCCAACGCACTTTAATTATCAGTGTGGATGCTGGTCTGACCGCGATCAATCAAGCGCAATTGGCTAAAGATTACAGTACCGAAGTCACCACACGAGATTTACAGCCCTCGGTTGGTTTTGCCAGTCGTGGCTCTTTGCTGCCTGCTGAATTCAGCCAAGGTTTACCGGTGCTGGCGTTAAATGTCGAGCACGTGGATGTTGAGTTTTTCCGTATTAAAGCCAGTGCCTTACCGCAGTTTTTAGCACAGTGGGGACGCAGCAGTAGTTTAGAGACCTGGCAAGCGGGTGAGCTCTTGCCCTTAGCTGATCTGGTGCACAGCGCCCGCTTTCAACTCAGTCCAGCACTTAATACCCGCGAAACCCTGCAGTTACCGATTAAACCTATTAAAGCGTTAAATAAAGCTGGGATTTATTTGGCGGTGATGCGTGAGGCCGGTACTTATCATTACGCACAACCGGCCACGCTATTTTCTATCAGTGATATTGGTGTGTCCGTGCACCGTTTTCGTCAGCAATTGGATGTATTTGCGCAGGCCCTATCCAATGGTCTGCCGCTAGAAGCCATTGATTTGCAGATTTTAGATAAAAAAGGCCAGCTGTTGGCCTCGAGTAAAACCGATAAACAAGGCCATGCGCAATTACCCATTACAGCTAAAGCTGATGTATTAGTCGCACAACATGGTCAGCAAACCAGTTTTTTACCTTTAAACAGTGCCAGCTTGGATTTAGCTGAATTTGCGATTGATGGCCCAGTTGGGCAGGCGTTGCAGTTGTTTGTGTTTGGCCCACGGGATTTATACCGCCCAGGCGAAACGGTGTTGCTTAATGCTTTATTGCGCGATGCCGATGGACAGAAGGTGCCAACGCAGCCGATTCAGGTGGAAGTGCGCCGACCCGATCAGCAAATCAGCCGTCAATTTGTTTGGCAGGCCGATGCACAGGGTTTGTATCAATATCAGCTGCCGATTGGCGCCAATGCACCGACCGGTCGTTGGCAGCTGCTGTTTGATTTAGGTGGAGGTATCCAGCAGGTTTACGACATTCTTGTGGAAGATTTTTTGCCTGAGCGTCTAGCCCTTGATTTACAAGCCAGTAGCGCCCCTATTGCAGCGCAAGATGCATTGCAGGTGACAGTGGCAGGACGTTATTTATATGGCGCACCCGCTGCGGGCAATACGGTGACGGGTCAGTTGTATGTACGACCGTTACGTGATGCAGTCAGTGCTTTGCCAGGCTTCCAATTTGGCGCCATAGCAGAGGAGACCTTAAACCAAGACATTGATCTGGATGAGTTACTGCTAGATGAGCAGGGTACTGCGCAGCTGCAGCTTGATAGTCAATGGCCGCAGGTTAAGTCGCCGTTAAACTTAATTGTGCAGGCCAGTGTTTTGGAATCCGCAGGTCGTCCGGTGACCCGTCGTGTAACTCAAGCCGTGTGGCCCGCGCCACAGTTAGCGGGGATTCGTGGCGTGTTTCAAGGTGACTCCGTCGATGCCGAGAGTCAGCCTGAGTTTGAAATTGTTTTAACCAATCCTCAGGGTAAAAAACTCGCTGCCGAACAACTTAAAGTGCGCTTGATTCGTGAGCGCCGTGATTATTATTGGAATTATTCAGAGAGTTCAGGCTGGAGCCATCACTACAATAAAAAACTACTGACGGTCAGTGAGCAAAGCATCACTATCGCGGCGGGTCACACGGCAAGGGTGAGTTTCCCTGTGCAGTGGGGGCCTTACCGTGTTGAGGTAGAAGATCCAAACACGCAGTTATTTAGTAGCCTAGGTTTCTGGGCCGGTTATGCGGCACAAGATAATGCTTTAGGTGGTGCCGTGCGGCCTGATCAGGTGAAGTTGGCTCTGGATAAGCCCGCCTATGTGAATGGCGATACAGCACGCTTAACCATCAATGCACCCGCCGCTGGCAGTGGTTATCTGTTGGTTGAGTCGGCCGATGGTCCGTTGTGGTGGCAGGCGTTAAATGTGCCCGCTGAGGGGACGACGGTAGAGATCCCGCTGGCTGCTGACTGGTTACGCCATGATTTATATATCAGTGCCTTGGTGGTGCGCCCCGGTGAACGTCAGGCGCATATCACGCCTAAGCGTGCGCTAGGCTTATTGCATTTGCCGTTGCAACGTAAAGATCGCCAATTAGCCGTAAGCGTGCACGCGCCGGAGCAAATGCGTCCAGGACAGCGGCTCAAGGTTAAGGTTAAAGCGCAGGGTAATGATGGGCGGCCCGCAGGACAAGCGGTGCAGGTGATTCTATCCGCGGTGGATGTGGGGATTTTAAATATCACTGAGTTTGCCGCGCCGGACCCTTTTGCAGGATTTTTTGCGCGCAAAGGCTATAGCGTGGATCAATTGGATGTGTATGGCCAATTGATTGAAGCGGGTAATGGGCGTTTAGCACGCATGTTATTTGGCGGTGATGCAGCCTTGGCCGGTGGTGGTCAACGACCACAAACCAACGTCAATATTGTTGCTTTACAAAGCGCACCTGTGACTTTGGATGCACAAGGTGAGGCTGAAGTGACCTTGGATATTCCAGACTTTAATGGTCGCTTACGTCTGACCGTGCAAGCCTGGAGCAATAATCAGTTTGGTATGGCTGAGCAGCCGATTGTAGTGGCTGCGCCTTTGGTGGCGGAACTGTCAGCACCGCGCTTTTTAGCGGGCGGTGATCAGAGTCAAGTGGCCTTAGATCTGCATAATCTTACCGATCAGGCGCAACGCATCTCGCTACAACTGGGCAGCAGCGGTTTGTTAAACATTGCGCAAGCGTCGCGTCGTATCGAATTGGAATTGGCTGCGCAACAGCGCAAAATAGTTGAAGTGCCGGTCACTGCTTTAGCCGGTTATGGCCAGGGTCAGTTGCGGCTGCAGGTTGATGGCATGCAACTGCCCGATGAAGACTTGGCCGCGTTAACGCGGACTTGGCAGGTTGGCGTACGCCCCGCTTATCCGGCAGAAAATCGCCGGTATCAAGCCGCATTCAGTGCCGGTAACGCATGGCAGTTACCGCCTGAGGCCTTGGCCGGTTATCAAACGGCGGGTCTGGAAGCCAGGCTCAGTGTCTCCAGCCGTCCACCCTTAAATATCGCGGAGCACCTGCGCGCTTTAGATGCCTATCCTTATGGTTGCTCGGAGCAAACCACCAGCGGCTTAATGGCGGCCTTGTACCTCAATGATGCACAGTTGGATGGCTTAACACTCAGTACTGATACGCCTGTGCAACGTCGTCAGCAGATTGAGTTGGGTATTGAGCGTTTGCTAGCCATGCAGCGTTACAACGGCAGCTTTGCCATGTGGAGTGCCGAGGGCGCTGAAGAACATTGGGCCACAGTGTATGTGACGGATTTCTTACTGCGCGCGCGCCAGCAAGGTTTTGCTGTGCCCAGCGCCGCCTTGAAATCTGCGCAAGAGCGCTTATTACGTTATTTACAAGAAGGCTACTTAATTGATAGCGACTACAGTCAAGCACCAGAGAGCACACGCTTTGCCGTGCAGGCCTATGCCGGTTTTGTCTTGGCGCGCGATAAAAATGCCCCGTTGGGCGCATTACGCAGTGTGTTTGAGCGCCGTCAGGATGCTCGCTCAGGTTTGCCGTTGGTGCATTTAGCCTTAGCCTTACAGTGGATGGGCGATGTGCCGAAAGCTGAGCAAGCCTTACAGGCTGGATTGCATGTGCAACGCAGCGATGAGCTGTATATGGCTGATTTTGGTAGTGAGCTGCGTGATCAAGCGCAGATTTTAGCGCTGCTGCAAGAGTATGATTTGGCTGCCTCTGAACACACGCCGCGTATGTTTGCTTTGGCAGATCATTTACATCGGCGTAATGGCTTGTCGACACAAGAGCGTAATGCGCTGTTTATGGCGGCGCGTGAGCAATTGACGCAGCGCGAGACTGATTGGCAAGCGCAGTTGCAGATCGGTGCGCAGACTCTTGGTATGTCTGCCGATAAGGCTCAATGGTTCTTGAGTGCCGAGCAGTTGCAGGCAGGGGTGCGTCTCAGTACTGAGAGTACAAAAGATGTGTACCAACGTTTAGAGCTCTCAGGCTATCCACGTCAAGCCGCGCCTGCGGGTGGGCAGGTGCTGAGTATTGAGCGGCAGTATTTTGACCCGCACGGCGAGCCATTAAACTTAAGCGAGTTGCACAGCGGTGATTTAGTGCTGGTGCATTTAGCGGTACGTGCCACACAGGCGGTGCCAGATGCGTTGTTGGTGGATTTACTGCCGGCAGGACTGGAGCTGGAAAATCAAAATTTAGCGCACAGTTCAGCCAGCTTAAGTCATGCCAGTACGTTGCTACGTGAATGGCAAGAGGCGATGCACAATGCCGATATCGTTCATCAAGAATTCCGTGATGACCGCTATGTGGCGGCGCTGTCGATACCTGAAGGGCAGGTCAAGCACTTGCTCTATTTGGCGCGAGCAGTAACGCCGGGGCGTTATCAGGTACCTGCGGCACAGGTGGCATCAATGTACCGTCCGGACTGGCAAGCATTAAGTAGCAGTGCTGGACCGTTGCTGATTAAACCGCGCTAAGTCTATGGTCTTTGGGTTGGCTAGTGCTCTGGCATTTGTCAACCCTAAAGACGGCAAAATACTTTGAAAAAAGTGTGTTTATCCCCTTGATATGTATTGCGTTTTTATGTGCCGAAAATAAGTTGTGCACATTCATATAGCTGTTTTGTTAAAACCAACTTGGTACAATTTGAATGTACATTTATTTACCACTTGACTTTGTAAGTTGTTGATTTATAAGGTTTTATAAATTTGGTGAAAAATTCATCAGTTTGTAGCAAAGCCGCGTACTCTGGCCATTAACAGAATCTATAAGCATGTTACACACAGAGTTATCCACAGGCTCTGTGGATTGTTTTTGCAAAGCCGCATGCACTATAGCTTTGCGCGCTATGCGATGAGTTGTGGCGCTGTTCCGTTGAGTGACAGGGAGCATTTTTATAATTTTTTTAACCGAGCCACTAGAACTCATTCCCTGAATATTAGTGTTTGGAGTGTGTGCCGCTGTTTTTGTTGGAGGGTGGATGCCGGCTGATGAATATCAACTAAATCGCTGCATAAATATGTCGGCGTGAGATTTTATGCAAACGCATGCCCAACATCACCGCTGCACAACTGAGGCCCACAATCAGACCTTGCCATAAACCCGCGGGGCCTTGTGCCAGACCCAACTGCTCGGTTAGGCCGAGCATGTAGCCCACTGGCAGACCCACGCCCCAATAGGAGAATAGGGTGATAAGCATGGTGATACGGGTATCTTGATAGCCGCGTAAAGCACCGGCTGCTGTCACTTGAATGGCATCGGAAAACTGAAAAATGGCTGAATAGATAATCAACGAGGTGGCGACTGCCAGTACGGCTGCATCGGGTGTGTAAATCCGCGCAATATGCTCGCGTAATAAAAACATAGCGGTGGCTGAGACGCAGGCACACAGCAGGCCAGTCGCCATCGCCACTCCCGCTGAGAAGCGAGCCTCGCGTGGACGGTTCGCACCTAAGGCTTGACCCACGCGTACCGTAGTGGCCATGGCCAGCGAGTAAGGAATCATAAATACTAAAGAGCTAAAATTCAGCGCAATTTGGTGTCCCGCCACCACATTGGCGCCTAAGCCACCAATCAATAGGGCAATCACCGAAAATAAACTGGCTTCGGCAAAGATGGAAATACCAATGGGTAAACCGAGCGCCAATAGGCTTTTTTGTGCCGACCACTGTGGCCATTGTAAGCGTGCAAAAATCTGGCTGGATTTATAGTAAGGCGCCCAGCGTACCCAGACCAACATAGCCATCATCATAAACACCATGACCAAGGCCGTGGCCCAGCCGCAACCAACGCCGCCCATAGCGGGTAGGCCTAAATGACCATTGATAAAGATGTAGTTAAGCGGAATATTTAGCAATAAACCTAAAATACCAATCACCATGCTGGGGCGGGTTAAGCCCAGCGCATCGCTATAGCAGCGAAACACCAAATAGAGTGACACCGCAGGAAAACCACAGGCTACTGCACGCAAATAGCCCATCGCCGGTTTAATTAGGATCGGGTCAACGCCCATTAACTCCATCACCGGTTGAGCATTCCACAGTAGAATGCCAAGCCCGCAGCCCAGAGCAAAGCCCAGCCACAAGGCTTGACGGACTAAATAGCCCATGTGCAATTCTTCGCCCCGACCAAAGGCGTGTGACACTTTGGCGGTTGTGGCCAGTAAGATGCCGCTCATTAATAAGAAAATCGGCACCCAGATTGAGTTGCCTAGCGCTACGGCGGCAAGGTCATTCGGGCTGACGCGCCCGGCCATCACCGTATCAACAAAGCCCATGGCGGTATTGGCCAGCTGACCAATGATGATAGGTATGGCAAGTTTAAGTAGAGCGCGCCATTCGATAGCGACACGTTGATAGCGAGAAACAGTGGACATACAAAACAGCCTAGAAATAAAGCCTATACAGCAAGATATGCTGCGCAGTGCGGGGAGGACGGAAAAGGTATTAGCGTGCGGCTGTTAAACCGCTTAGCAGCGCGTATAGTTTACGCTGTTGCAGCGATCGCTAGGTAGCTATCATTACCTTATAGTGCTGCCTTGCGGATTTTTAGTTAAAGATTAAAGAGGGTATACAGGTGCGCATACTGGCTGATGAGAATATTCCGATGCTTGAAGTGTTTGAGCAACATGGTCTACTGCGCCGCGTCCCAGGACGCAGTTTAGATCGTGCTGTGTTAGACGATGCCGAAGTGCTCTTGGTGCGCTCGGTGACTCAGGTTGATCAAGCTTTATTAGCAGGCTCACAGGTTAAGTTTGTCGGTACCTGTACCATCGGCACCGACCATTTAGATTTGGATTATTTGGCCGCACAGGGGATTGGCTGGGCCAGTGCGCCGGGCTGCAATGCACGTGGCGTGGTGGATTATGTGTTGGGTGCTTTGCTGACCTTAGCGGAGCGCGATGCTGTTGCTTTGTCACAGCGCTGCTATGGCGTTGTCGGCGCGGGGCAGGTGGGTGATCGTTTAGTTCAAGTGTTGCGCGCTATGGGGTGGCAAGTTTTGGTCTGTGACCCGCCACGACAACAACGCGAAGGCGGTGATTATGTTGATTTGGCGACGTTGCTTGAGCGCTGCGATGTGCTCAGCCTGCATACTCCCTTAACCACGCTGGGCGAGCATCCGACTCATCATTTAATCGGCGCAGAGCAGCTGCACAAACTCAGCACTGGCAGTTGGCTGATCAATGCCAGTCGTGGTGCGGTGCTGGATAATCAGGAGTTAAAACAGTTTTTGCAGCAGCGCCCCGATGTGCGAGCGGTGCTGGATGTGTGGGAAGCTGAGCCGCAGGTGGATGTCGAGTTGGCACAACGTTGTGATCTCGCGACCGCGCATATTGCCGGCTATAGTTTAGACGGTAAAATCCGCGGCACAGCGCATATTTATCAGGCTTTTTGTGAGTATTTTGCCGTAGCAGCCAAGACTGCGATTGAGTTTCCAACACAGACGTTGTTGGCCATGCAACTGGCGGCACATACGCCTGTGGCCGAGGCTATGCGTGTGTTATGTCGTGCAGTGTATGATCCACGCGGCGATGATGCGGCGTTTCGTTTAAGTCTGAATGGGGATGCCGGACAGCGTCGCGCAGCCTTTGATCTGGTGCGTAAAAGCTACCCAGTGCGCCGCGAAATCCCCGATCTGCAGGTGCGCATCGATCAGCCGCAGGACGATTTGCGCCAGATGATTTTGGCGTTGGGCATTACTTTATAGTTGGTTGTGCGAGCGATCACAGGGGTGTGTAATCCCCTGTGGTCAGTGAACATAAGCCTATTTATGAAATGATATGGCCCACATGCAGCAGCTTCATGGTATTGGTGCCGCCAACCATGTGGTAACTGTCACCTTTAGTCAAAATCACCCAGTCACCTTCTTGCACAATACCGCGTTTCACCAACTCTTCGACCGCTGATTTGCTGACCGAGCCGGGGAACTGACTTGGATCAAAAGGCACGGTATACACGCCCCTAAATAACGCCACGCGTGCTTGTGTCTGGCGCGATGGGGCAAAGGCATAGATGGGCATGGAGGAGCGAATACGTGACATGACCAATGGCGTATAGCCACTTTCAGTCAGGGCGATAATCGCTTTTACACCAGGGAAATGATTGGCCGTGTACATGGCCGCGAGGGCGATACTTTCGTCCCAGCGTTCAAACTGCTGACCAATACGGTGTCCTGAGCTGCGCATAATGGGGTTTTTTTCAGCGCCTAAACACACCCGCGCCATGGCCGCTACCGCTTCAACCGGGAATTCTCCGGCTGCCGTTTCGGCGGAAAGCATCACCGCATCGGTGTAGTCCAGTGCCGCATTGGCAACATCTGAGACTTCCGCCCGGGTGGGCAGCGGGCTGTGGATCATTGATTCCATCATTTGCGTGGCGGTAATCACAGCTTTATTTTGTTTGCGCGCGGCAGCAATGATTTTCTTTTGAATACCGACCAACTCAGCATCACCAATTTCCACGCCTAAATCACCACGCGCAACCATTACTGCATCGCTGGCACTGATCAAGCCATTTAAAGCTTGATCATTCATCACGGCTTCAGCGCGTTCAACTTTGGCCACCAGCCAGGCATGACAGCCGGCTTCTTCACACAAACGCCGTGCCAGATGCATATCGGCAGCATCGCGAGGGAAGGATACCGCTAAATAATCCAGATCCAATTCCGCGGCTAAACGAATATCTTGTTTGTCTTTTTCAGTCAGAGCCGGCGCGGTTAAGCCGCCACCGCGACGGTTGATGCCTTTGTGATCCGATAATGATCCACCCACCACAACCCGACAATCTAACGCATCTGCGCTAATCGCTTCCACTTGCATGACAATACGGCCGTCATCTAACAGTAGTTCATCGCCGATGCTGCAGTCTGTGACGAGATCGGGGTAGTCAATGCAGACCACCTGTTGATTACCTGCATCGCGTGGGTGAGTGATTGAGAAACGAAATGAATCACCGCTTTGCAATTTGATTTCTTTATTGGTAAAGCGTGCAATACGAATTTTTGGGCCTTGTAAGTCGCCCATTAGTGCAACATGGCGATTTAGGCGCGTGGCGATTTCACGAATCAGTAGTGCGCGGGCGCGGTGTTCATCGGCATTGCCATGGGAGAAGTTTAAGCGCGCGACATCCATTCCAGCCAAAATAAGCTGTTCAAGAACCTCGGGTGAGCTGCTGGCTGGACCAATGGTGGCAACAATTTTAGTGCGACGCAAAGACATGCTGTGGCTCCTGTAATGTCAGAATAAAAATACACTAGCAAACACCTATTACAATTGTGTGACAGTCATAGTAGGTGTTGTGCTGCTTTATGCTTAGAGACGGGCTGGCTTAATCACCAGTAAGTCAGTTTGTACGGCTTCTAAAATGCGTTCGGCCGTATTACCAATCAGTGCGTTTTCTAAGTTGCTGCGCGAGATTGCGCCCATTACGAGTAGATCAATATTGCGCTCGCTCACAAACTCAGGAATGCTTTCTTCAGGGAAACCTTCTAATAAATGCTGGTTGGCTTTGTCTACTGGGTAGTTGGCCAGCAGTGTTTCAAAAGCGCCACGGTGCTGTTTGGCGCTGCGCTCAACATACTGATCGTAAGCGGCGACTAATTCTGAGTCGAAGATCATGGTGCGCGGCAGCGGTGCATAGCTGTGCATATAATCGGCTTGCATACCTAGCGTCTTGGCTAAATAAGCAGTGGACTGTACCAATAAGTGATCAAGCGCAGCGGTGGTATCTGAGCTGTGTACTGGGTCAACTGCAGCACAGATGCGCTCACCTTTCCATTCACCTTCACGAACTAACCACAAAGGGACCGGGCATTGGCGAATTAACTGCCAAGAGGTGTTATTGAAAAATAAACGTTGTAATAGATTGTGCGTGGTGGCATCACGTAGCACGAGGTCAGGCTTAAGCTCTTCAATGCGTTGTAAAATCATGCTGTGTAAGGGTTTGCCCCAGCGCACTTCTAGCGTGACTTTAATACCTGCGTCACGTAAAGGTTGTGCTAGCGCATTAAGCCACTTGGTGCGGTTTTCAATTAATGACTCACGGGCTTTTTTTTGTGCTGGGCCATCAAAAAAATAACCACCATCCAGAGCTGAGTTGTATTCGCAGAGCAGTAATTCAATCGCTGAATTAGCGTGCTTAGCCACCCAAACAGCGCGCTCCAGCGATGGCTGCAAGTCATTTGAAGTGGGATCAATCACCACTAAAAGTTGATTCAATTCCATGATAACGCTCCTTAATAAAATGAGGTATACAAGTGTTGTACGCGTGCCGGCAGAAGACTATTGGGTTCGTTTAAGACTAGCCTACCCTGTAATGTATATAAACTCTTTACGAGAAGTATAGCTGTTTGTAGTTAGAGCGTCAGAATGGCCAAACTGTATCTATCGCGCAGATGGATTGAGTGCTTATGTTTAATACTGTCCTGATTTTTTTATCGTTAAATAGTACTTGAGTAGTTTAGCCGTCAGCTGGTTGGGCTGTACATCGAGCAGCTCAATTCCTTGGCTGATGAGTGACTGTTGATGCTGATCTCGCGCTTGGATACGGTCGATAGCGGCGCAGTATAATAATGCTTGCGCATGGCTGTGCAGCGGTTGCTGGCGCAGTTGATCTAGGGTTACCTCACCTAAGTTGACTAATAGCGTGCGATGAGATTTGTTAAGTTGTTGCAGGGCTGGGATTAAATCACTCTGGGCATTCTCGGTCTGTGTGCTTATTACAATGAGTAGGGCGCGGCGTTTTTGTGTCAGTAACAGTTGCTTGGCCATAGCGCTGAAGTTTGGTGTGTCTTGGCTGGCTTGGATAGCGTAGAGACTGTTGAGCAAGACTGGTATCTGCGCTTGGCCTTTGGCCGGCGCAATGATGTGCTTGGGGCCAGCGAAGGTTTGTAAACCAACCGCATCACCTTGGCGCAAGGCGCTATAGGCTACTAATACACAAGCATTGAGGGCATGATCTAAATGGCTCAGCGCACCATCGTGACGGCGCATAGCACGGCCGCAATCTAGGATAAAAATAATCGGCTGACCGCGCTCAGCTTGATAGTCACGAGCAATTAAGCGCTGTTTGCGTGCGCTGGCTTTGCAGTCAAGGTGCCATCTACTGTCATCACTGCGAAACTCGCGCAGTTGCTGAAACTCAAGGCCGCTGCCGCGAGGCCGTTGTTGTTGCGCACCCAGTTGGCCAAGCCACTGCGCGCTGCTTTGCCGTTGCCCGCTGTCTAGGCGACTGAAATCAGGGTAGACACGCACGCGACTCGGCTGTGCTAAAAAATACTGTGCCGTCCATAAACGCACTGGACTGGGGAGCCGTACGCTGCAGCCTGCAATAATAAAATCACCACGTTGCAAAGGTTTAATCGGGTAACTGCTAGTGCTGCTATGGCCTGGCGCTAGAGTCACAGCGATAGGCTGTTGTCCGAGTTGAAAACTATCGGGTAGATGATCAAGGTATGCCATGCGCAGTGGACGCTTATAGCTGTGGCTAAAGATTAGGCTGACATCGCTCAGTTGGCCCAAGGATAATGTCTGCGCCAGAGTACGCTGGCAGCTGGGCGGTGGCTGCCGATAGACGCGCCAGACATCGTATAAAGCCAGCACAACCAAGCCCAGCACGACAGCGAGCAGTATGCTATCCACTGTGCTGGGCAGCGCAACGGCTAAGGCGCGCAGGGAGCCGAGGCCAAGAGTCAGCAGCAGTACAGCTGCAACACTGCTGAGCAGCACGCCCGATGGCTTAATGATCATGGGCGTGGCGCAGGGACTTGATCGAGCAGTTGCTGTAACACCTGTTCAACCTGTAAGCCTTCAATGGCAAGGCTGACGCAGAGGTGCACGCGGTGGCGCAAAATATTCAGCGCCGAATGTTTTACATCATCGGCGCTGACCAAGGCGTGCCCCTGCAGCAAGGCGCGGGCGCGCGCATAACGAATTAAATCAATCGAGGCGCGCGGTCCGGCGCCGCTGCTTAATCCCGGCCATTGCCGAGTACGACGCACCAGGCTGACGGCATAATTTAAGACCTGGTCATCCACTGGCAAAGCACTGGCGATTTTTTGTATTGCTTGCATATCGCGCGGCTGTAGCAGGGCGCGTAGCGTGGTGTGGTCTAATATATCGGCGTGCGCTGAGCGAGTGACCGCACGGACTAAGCGCTGCTCATCTTGCTCTGGCGGGTAATCGATATGTAATTTCACCATAAACCGATCCAGCTCCGCCTCAGGCAGTGGGTAGGTGCCTTCTTGCTCAATTGGGTTTTGTGTGGCCAGCACCATAAAGGGAAGCGGGACCGCGAGCGATTGGCCTTCTAGAGTAATGCTACGTTCTTGCATCACTTCCAATAAAGCGGCTTGTGTTGTGGCTGGCGCACGGTTAATTTCATCGGCGAGTAATAGGTGGGTAAAGGCCGGTCCCTTGCGTAACTTAAATTGCTCGCTGGCTACATCATAGATGGCATGACCGGTGACATCGCTGGGCATTAAATCAGGGGTAAATTGAATTCGACTAAACTGACCACTAAAACATTGTGCTAAAGCGCGTACTAATAAGGTTTTGCCAAGCCCTGGGACGCCTTCAATCAGCACATGACCGGCGGCAATAAAGGTGCAAAGAACGCCTTCAATGACTGCGGATTGTCCAATCAGGGCTTTTTCTAATTCGTCACGCAGGGCTTGCATCAGGCGGCTGGCCTGAGCGCGTTGCTGCTCAACTTTATTGCTGGGCAGCCTGTCAGCGACTTGGGTGTCAGTTTTAGCTTGTGGTGTTGTCGTTGCAGCCTCTAGAGGGTCAGCAGGGTTATTGGCTGACGGCTCAAGCTGTGACTCAAGATCAGTCGGGCTGTGGCTCATAGTGCGTTCCTTAAATGTTGCAGGCGTGCTACATGCTGGGTAAAAGCCTGTGCTGACAGTTGGTTAGACGGTGGCGGACGCATGCTGTGTGAGATTAACGTGATGGGTTGTTGGCTCAGCTGGCGCAAGACTTGCCATTGCTCAGCAACGGCTAAGCTAGAAAAGCCAGGAGCACGTCGTTGTGCGCGTTGTTTAATGTCTTTTTGCAAGTCCAGCAGCAAGCAGCGTTGGCCGTATTGAGCGAGCTTAACCAGTGCTGCAGTGTTTAGCTGTTCGCTGAATGGATCTTCTGGCAATGGCGTTGCTGCAGGTGGCGGTACAAAGCGTGGTCTGGCATACCAAGCACCGAGGACTAATACGCTCAGCAAGAGCCAGCAGGCTACAGCATAGTACTGCCACAGACGCGTGAATAGGCCTTGATCTATGGCAGGATTAAACAGGCTGACTTGGCTGTCTTGACTCAGATACCACAGCAGCCAAGCATGATCGTAGTGGCCAATCTGGGCATTTTGCCAGAGAGTAAAGTCGTTCAGTACACTGACTAAGCCTTGGCCGTAACTCAATTGCAGCACGTGGGTGGCCGCTTGGCTATTGGCCCAAGCATGGGCACGGTTCTCGGTATCGGCTAAGTGATACTGTGTATTAAAGGCGAGGTAGGCGGGGGACTGTTCATTTTCTAGATAGAGGTGGGTCAGTGCTTGGCCCCTAAGGTGACTGTCTGTGAGTGCTGGTTCTGTACTGATTGTTTCCGTCTGGTCGGCGTTGAGGTGATCCAATTCAGCTGTGAGCTGTTGCTTAATGCCGAGGCGGTTTAGTAGTGAAGGATTGGGGTTATTCAGGACCTCCTGTACTGAGATAATTAAATGACCACCCTGTTGCGCTACCCAGTTTAATAGTTGTGTTTGCTGCTGCTCGCTGAGTTGAGCTGAGCCGCTCAAAAGGATTAGGGTTTGCTCCATGCTCGCGGGCGCTGTTAAGTCTGTGAGGTTGGCCAGTAGATTGGTAGCGATACCTTGCTCGCGTAAAAAATACGCCATGGCCGAGTAGCTGTTGCTGTGCGCTGCATCGTTGGCGCCATTAAAATAACCGTTTTTTGTGGTGTGGGCGATTTTTAAGGGTGGTTTATTTAAGAGCTGAGTGATGCTCTGTTGTGCTTGTTCACTATTAAGTGGTTGCTTAAGTAGGCGTGGTCCATCCACCGTCAGTTCGTCACTTTTGTTGCTATAGGCTGTCGGCACGGTGGGTTGGGCAAGGGCGGTGTCTGGATAAGGAATGAGGCACAGCAAGGTAAATAAGATAAGCCCTGTACTGCCTGTTAAACGATGTGCCAAGCCGCACAATGCCATCTCAATAGAGTAGAGCATGGCTAGGATGTGCAAGGCTAAACCGGCCGAGTACACCGCCAAATGAATGTCTTTCGGCGATTCTAAAGACAGTACTGTATCTAAAAGTAAGCTTGTTGCTGAGTCGTTAGCGTCAGGGTGGTTGTTCAATAATAGGCCAGCACATAGAGTTAAATATAACCTGAGTATAAGTCGGGCTATTTAAAATAAGAAACTTACTCAGCATTATATTGTTTAATGCCTAGAGTCAATGGCCCTTGCATGGCCTCGTGTAAAACCACGCGTCATTGAATTGCTGCTCTGTACGTTTGGTTGGCGAGGGGCATAGGCTGTTAAGGTGCGTTGCAATGCGATCGAGTAACTAAGGAGTGAACCCCCGTGACAGCCAGTATTTTTTGGTATGACTTTGAAACCACAGGCATCCAGCCGCACAGTGATCGGCCCATGCAGGTGGCAGGTATTCGTACCAATGAGCAGTTGGAAGAGATCGATCAACCCTTGAATATCTATTGCCAGCTGGCAGAGGATATCCTACCGCATCCGATGGCCAGCGTCGTCACTGGCATTGGGCCTGATCTGTTGCAGCGGGAAGGGCTGTTAGAGGTTGATTTTATTGAGCAGCTGCATCAGCAATTGATTCGTCCTAATACCTGTACTGCGGGCTTTAATAGTATTCGCTTTGATGATGAAATGACCCGTGCCAGTTTATATCGCAACTTTTATGATCCTTATGCGCGCGAATGGCAAGGCCATAACAGTCGCTGGGATATGCTGGATGTCTTGCGCTGCGTGTGGGCATTGCGCCCCGAAGGTATTAATTGGCCAGAGCAGGATGGGCGCGTCAGTTTTAAGTTGGAAAACGTGACTGCTGCCAATCATATTGCCCATGGTCAAGCTCATGATGCGTTAGCTGATGTGCGCGCGACTATTGCTGTAGCGCGCTTAGTGCGCGAGCGCCAGCCTAAGTTGTTTGATTATTTATATGCCTTGCGACGTAAAGATGCTGTGCAAAAGCGAATTCGATTGTTGCAGCCTATCTTGCATGTCTCAGGTATGTTTTCTGTTGAGCGGCACTGCTTGGCACCGGTGTTGCCATTGGCCTGGCATCCCGGCAATCGCAATGCGCTGATTGTGTGTGACTTGCATGCAGATGTTACGCCACTGCTTAAATTAGACGCGCAGACGCTGAAAGCGCGCTTATATACCCGTCATGATCAGTTGGCTGAAGATGAATTACCCATTCCTTTAAAGCTTATTCATATCAATAAAAGTCCAGTGGTTGCACCGTTGTCCGTGTTGCGCGAAGAAGACAATCAGCGTTTAGCGTTTGACCATGCGCGTTGCCAAGCTAATGCTCAATTGCTTAAAGAGCAACGTGCGCAATGGCAAGATAAGCTAAGTGTCGTTTATACCGAGCAGCGTGAGCATGTTGAGCAAGACCCCGAGCAACAGCTGTATGCTGCTTTCCTTGGGCCGCGAGATCGCAAGCTGTGTGAGGCATTACGCCAAGCGCCACCCGAACAGCTGCAGCCTGAGCGTTGGCCTTTTGATGATGAGCGTTTGCCTAGGTTGTTGTTTCGCTACCGTGCACGTAATTACCCGCAGACATTGAATCAGGATGAGCGGGAGGCATGGGCACTATGGTGTCGTGCACGTCTCAGTGGTGAGCAAGCCGGGGCGCCACTGACGATTGCGGATTATTTGGCTGCCTATACACACTTGAGTCAAGAGCAGCAAGCAGATCCTGCAGTGCAAAACTGGCATCAGTATGTAAAGACGGTGCAGCAACGTTATCAATTGTAGTTAAGTTAAGTTGGTGTAAATAAAAACGCCCTGCAAGCAGGGCGTCATTATTAGTTCAGCTGTAAGGCAGCTGGCTTAGTTGTAGCATTACTTAGTCAAGTAAAGTAACCCACGACTCAACAGTGTCACCGCCCCACTTAGCTTTCCACTCTTTTAGAGTCTTGTGGTTGCCACCTTTGGTTTCAATTACATCGCCGGTGTGCGGGTTGTTGTACTGTTTGGTTTTACGTGGGCTGCGTGTGCGTACAGTGGTGTTGCGCGTTGCGCTACGGTTTGCTTGAGGATCAATAATCAAAGTGATATCGCGCAGTGATTTATTATACTCGGCCATCAGTGCACGTAGTTTTTCTTCAAACTCAAGTTCTTTTTGCAGCTTACTGTCTTGTTTTAAACTAGCTAAACGCTCTTCAAGTTCTTTTATGCGTTCTTTTGTTTCGCGAAATTCATTAATCAATGACATTTTGAAAATCCTAGGAAAAATTGATGTGTATAAATTAAGGATTGTCGAGTGTGTCCGTAATCACTAATAGACTAGTGACTCTCTATAAAACTCCAGTGTCTCAGTTGTGCAAGGCTCTTTTGAGATCCCTTAATAATGAGCTGAATGATAAGCTTATGCAGGCATTAAGTAAAGGGTGTCTAGAGTGAATAGATAATTAAATAGAGATTTAATCTGAGATTATAAGAGAAGAGATCTAACGAAGGTGTTTCAGGTCTGTAGCTTATGTTTTTCTATACTGCATATAGGCATATTTGATTTTTTGAATACCATTTGTTGGTTATTTTATATAAAGCTAATCATTTTAAATAAAGTTAATTGTTGTATAGGGAAAGATTTTGGCTTTTTGGTAATACTTTGTGATGATTGAGGCGGATGTGGCAGGTGTCGTGTGCGGGGATTGCTTTGCTGACTCGCGCGCCTGAGAGCGGTAGAATGCCGGGTAGTATTCTTTTTGGTAAAAGCCTTATTTTATTGGAGTTTTGCATGCGCACGTTTCGCCTTATTATTGCTTGTCCTGACCGCGTGGGTATTGTTGCCAAAGTCAGTAATTTTCTAGCAACCTACAATGGTTGGATTCATCAGGCGAGTCATCATTCTGATGTGCACAGTGGTTGGTTTTTTATGCGCCACGAAATTCGAGCAGAATCGCTACCCTTTGATTTGGACGGTTTTAAGCAAGCTTTTACGCCGATTGCCAATGAATTCTCGATGACCTGGCAAGTGACCGATTCTGATGTGAAGAAACGCGTGGTGTTAATGGCCAGTCGTGAGTCGCATTGTTTGGCTGATTTGCTGCACCGCTGGCACCGCAATGAGTTGGATTGTGAAATCCCTTGTGTGATTGCTAACCATGATGACTTGCGCAGCATGGTCGAGTGGCATGGGATTCCTTTTTATCACGTACCAGTAGACCCGCAAGATAAAGAGCCTGCTTTTGCTGAAGTCAGTCGTTTGATTGATGAGCATCAAGCAGACTGCATAGTGCTGGCCCGCTATATGCAAATTTTACCGCCTGATTTGTGTGAAAAATACCATGGGCGGGTGATTAACATTCACCATAGTTTTTTACCTTCCTTTATCGGTGCAAAACCTTACCACCAGGCCGCTTTACGCGGTGTTAAGTTGATTGGTGCTACTTGTCACTATGTGACTCAAGATTTAGATGCTGGCCCTATTATCGAGCAAGATGTGGTGCGCGTCAGTCATCGCGATAGTATTGAAGATATGGTGCGCAACGGTAAAGATGTGGAAAAAATGGCGCTGGCGCGAGGTTTACGTTATCACCTGCAAGATCGAGTCATGATCCATGATAATAAAACCGTGGTCTTTGACTAAGACTGGTCAGTGCAGCCTGAATTAGTCACTGCAATAGGCCTATTTATCCACTTATGTTGGGATAAATAGGCTGTTAGTTGAGCATTTTTTTGATTGCCTGTTCTTCATCCATTAGGACGCGCTGGCGTGCATCAATACGTGCTGCTCGCGAAAAGTTATTGCTGGCGCGTTGCTTGGCGTAATCAAGTTGCTCAAGTGCTTGCGTGTAGTCACCAACCCGCGAGAAAAACTCAGCACGTGCTTCATGTAGACCAATAATGTCGTTGGATAGTCCGCGAATTTCCGCCACTTCAAACCAGATATCTGGATCGTTTGGGCGTTGTCTTAACAGTTGATTGATGGTTTGCTCGGCACCGGCGATATCTTTTTGTCTAAGCTGTGTTTCATACTTAGCTCTACGCAGCGGAAAATTATTGGGATGCTGTTGTAAGAGACCATCGAGACGTTGATTGGCTTGGCTAAATTGATTTTTGCTGAGCTCTAAATCCACTGCGGCTAAATTATAAATAATGCTATTGGGTGTTTTCTTTAGCAATATATTTAAATTGCTCCACGCCTCACTGAGCCGATCACTACGAATTAAAGCTAAGACAAGGCCGTAACGTGCGGCGTCCAATGAGGGGTCGTCCGTGAGTTGGCTGCGAAAACGCTTGAGCGCAAGTCCTGGGGTGTCTTCAAAAGTCAGTTGTACGCGGGCACGAATCAGTTGGTAGTAGAGGCTGTCAAGGATACCTTGATCATCATATTGCTCAGCACGATTACGCGTATCAGCAATTCGCGAAGCAGAGACTGGGTGAGTCAGTAAAAACTCTGGTGGCATACGATCATAGCGGTATTGGCGCATGAGGCGCTCAAATAGACTGGGCATAGCGCGCGGATCAAAGCCTGCTTTATGTAAGTTGAGTAATCCAATGCGGTCTGCTTCTTGCTCATTTTGTCTAGAAAAGCGTCGCTGTTCTTGAATGGCTGCGGCTTGTGTTGAGGCAATCGCCGCCATACCCAGATCGCCACCCCCAGCTGCGGCAGCAATCACACCGGCTAACATGGCAGCCATTAAGGGCACTTGCATGCGTTTTTGAGCTTCCAGACCGCGGGCAAAGTGGCGCTGTGATAAGTGGGCGAGCTCGTGAGCTAAGACCGAGGCGTATTCAGCTTCGGTTTGGGCGTGCAAGAGTAATCCACCGTTAACGCCGACTATGCCGCCGGGAGCGGCAAAAGCATTGAGTTGTGGGCTGGCTAAAATAATAAACTCAAGGCGACGGTCATTGAGTTGACTGCTTTCTGACAAGCGATAGACACTTGACTCAATATAATCTTTAAGCAAAGGGTCTTCGAGTTGGCGCACCTGACCCCGTAAAATACTTAGCCAAGCACGGCCCAGCTGATGCTCCTGCTCGGGGGAAATAATGGACGAGCTTGAGTCACCCAATGAAGGCAGCTCACTCGCGAAAACAGGCGGTAGCAGTAGGCAGGCCAGCGCCAGTAGAGCAGGGCGGAACAAGGTCATAGCACTCTCTTTGCAGAATAAGCAGTGGTATACGCTACAATGCGCACGAAAAGTGAGCAAGGGTCTGAGGTAAAAACATTACCCGCTCAAAATAGACCCTATATTGAGCCTAATGTTCGTTGCTAAGGTGGTATTTTAATGAGTAAAGAAGTGCAGCCGCATGATCTAGAATTGGATGCGCGTGATTTGGCCTGTCCAATGCCTTTATTAAAAGCTAAGTTGGCCTTTAATAGCTTGCCAATTGGGGCAGTATTGAAAGTGTTGGCAACTGATGCGGGTTCTCAGCGTGATTTTCGATCTTTTGCCAAACTTGCCGGTCACAGCCTGCTGCATGAAACAGTGGATCAGGCTGTGTTTACCTATTGGTTGCGTAAAGAGTGCTAGAGGCCGCTTAGTTGTTGGCGTGCAAGGCTTGCGCCGCCGCCAGTACTTCAGCCGCGTGTCCTGCGACTTTAACTTTGCGCCATTCGCGGCGCAAGACGCCGGCTTGATCAATCAAGAAGGTGCTGCGTTCAATGCCTAGATACTCTTTACCGTAGAGTTTTTTCAGTTTGATCACGTCAAATTGTCGACACAGGGCTTCTTCAGTATCACTGATTAACTCAAATGGAAAGCTGTGTTTGGCTTTAAAGTTTTCATGCACGCGCAGGGTGTCGCGTGACACGCCAAGGATAAGTGTATTGGCTGCGGTAAACTGCTCGTGCAAGTCTCTAAAATCTTGACTTTCCGTGGTGCAGCCAGGGGTGTTATCTTTTGGATAAAAATACAGTACTACGTGTTGCCCAGCTAAATCGGCCAATTGAATGCTTGTGTCGCTGGTTGCTGCAGCGGTGAAATTGTTGATCGGTTGGTTCAGCATATTTGATCCTCGGGCTTAAGGTGTTTGTGGACGCCAAGGCTCGATTAAAGCATCCAAATTCAGTGAATCAGCAAAATCTAAAAACTGATCACGTAGCCAATTGATTTGTGTGCTGGCTAACAGCGTAACCGTAATCGTTGCGTTGAGCATGGTAGTGTCGGTTTGCGGCGCTTGATAAGTATCGTAGGTGATATTATCTAAGCCGATTTGGTGATCAGCAAAAAACTGGCACAGCTCGGCAAGAATATCGGGACGATACAGGGCGCTGACATACACGATATAGGGCAGTGCTTGTGGGCGGGTAGTTTCGTCTTCACTGCGGGTGTGCGTCAGTTGTAACTCATGGCGTTTGGCCAGCGAGGGTAAAGCCCCCTCAAGACGGGCTAACGCATCCCAAGAGCCACCCGCCTGAACAATTAATACGCTATATTGGCCATGGCGGGTTAAGCGGCTGCTGACCACTGAGCAGCGGTTTTCTTGGCAGGCACGACAAATGAGATTGGTCAGTTCAAGAGGATCGCGGCCTGTTGCACTGATTAGCACATATTGTTCAGGTAAGGGTAGTACAGACATTCAGCATTCCAGAAAGTAGATTTGGGCATATTTTACGCCGCTAAGTGCACTAGAGTAACGAAAAGATGCAGCAAGTGGAATGCTCAAAGACGCGAGCAGTGCTTGTGCAAGCTCAAAGGCATCAGTAACATTGTCCACCTATTATATTTTGGCAGGAGCGGTTGCATGATTTCGGGCAGTATGGTCGCAATAGTCACGCCCATGGATGCGCAGGGCGCACTGGATTGGCAAGCTTTGACTAAACTTGTTGATTTCCATTTACAAGAAGGGACGGACGCGCTGGTTGTTGTAGGTACTTCGGGTGAATCCGCAACTTTAAATGTTGAAGAACATGTTGAAGTGATTCGTCGCGTGGTCACTCAGGTCAAGGGGCGCATTCCTGTGATTGCTGGGACTGGCGCCAACTGCACACGTGAAGCCGTTGAACTGACGCGTAATGCGCAAAGCGTCGGCGCCGATGCCTGCTTATTGGTCACACCCTATTACAATAAGCCCACTCAAGAAGGCCTCTATCAGCACTTTAAACATATTGCTGAAGCGGTCGCTATCCCACAGATTTTGTATAACGTACCAGGGCGTACGGTGTGCGACATGCTTGCCGATACGGTGGTGCGTTTATCTGAGGTGCCAAATATTATTGGTATCAAAGAAGCAACCGGTGATATTGCCCGCGCTAAAGATATTATTGCTCGCGTCTCTAGCGATTTTTATGTCTATTCCGGTGATGATGCAAGCGCCTATGAACTGATGTTGGCCGGTGGTAAAGGGAATATTTCCGTCACCGCTAATATTGCTCCGCGCGCCATGGCTGATTTATGTAAAGCAGCTATGTCAGGTGATGCCGAGGGCGCAAAAGCGCTGAATGATCGACTGATGCCACTGCACGTGAATTTGTTTTTAGAAGCCAATCCAATCCCAGTGAAATGGGCGTTGTATGAGATGGGCTTGATTCAAGCTGGTATCCGCTTACCGCTGACTTGGTTTAGCGAGCAATACCATGACACCCTACGCCAGGCCATGCGCCAGTCCGGTATTTTGAATTAATCTGAGGTTTTAAAGCGCATGAAGCGATTTGCTGGAATATGTTTGTTAGCCGTCTCTGCTAGCAGCCTAACAGGCTGTGGTTTATTGTGGGGTCAAGAAGGCTATTTTCGCGACCGTGGTGGTGACTACCTTGACGCGCGTCCTTCACCTGCAATGCAGTTACCGGATGGCGTACAAGTTAAACCGCTTGATCCCTTATTGCCGATTCCACATCGTATCGCTTCTGCAGCCTCTACCGCTGAGTATAAAGTGCCGCGTCCTCAGGCATTGCCGGTCAGTACCTTTTCTGGCGATTTTAGTGTACAAAAAAGCGGTCCTCTGAGTTGGGTTGTTGCACAACGTATTCCCGCTCAGGTTTGGCCGGTTGCGCAGCAGTTTTTTGAGACTAATGGTTTTAAAATTGCTGATGAGCGACCCCATTTAGGGGAGTTTACTACCCAGTGGCAGGCGCCCAGCGAGTTAAACGCTAGCTTGGTACGCCAAGTGTGGGGCAGTGCGCCCAGTGATTTACAAGCACGTTTTCGCGTGCGCATTGAACCAGGAGTGCAGCGCAATAGCAGTGAGGTGTTTATCGACCAAGCTGAGCGTAGCACCAGCAGTACGCTGGATGCCGCTTGGACGAATAGCACAGTTACAGGTGCAGCCGCCGATGGCTTGCTTAGCGAACTTAATAGTTATTTAGTGCAGCGTGATGAAAAAGGTGATTCCTTTTCTTTGCTGGCCAGCAAAACCTACGATGCGCCGAAACGCGTGACTTTGGTCGATGGCGGCAATGGCACTCAAGTGTTGCGCCTCGATGCCAGCTTTGAGCGGGCATGGTCCAGTATTGGGCGCGCCTTAGCTGCGGCTGATATTCGCGTTGATGACCTTAATCGCAGCACCGGTCTGTATTATATTGATTTGGCGCAAGGCGCTAAAGACGATGAGCCAGGTTTCTTTAAACGCCTGTTCAGTTCTAAGAAGAAAGTCGCTGACAAAGAGAGCAAAGAACGCTATATCGTGCGTTTGACTGCGATTAATCAGCAGGTGTTTGTCAGCGTTGAGCGTGACCTTGATACATTAGCGCCAAAAGATGTCAGCTTGCGCATTTTAGAGCAGTTGCGTAGCCGTTTAGACTAGAACCACGCCCCTCAATAACACAGCAGGCGAAATCTTGATTTCGCCTGCTGTGTTTCTAACCATAGGATTTTTGCAATGAGCAACCAGCCTCAACTGAGCCTTAAAAAACTGTATTCAGGCAAAGTGCGTGACCTCTATGAAATTGATGCCCAGCGTATGCTGATGGTCGCCAGCGATCGCCTGTCTGCATTCGATGTGATTTTAGAACAGCCGATTCCAGACAAAGGTAAAATTTTGACTGAAATCTCCAATTTTTGGTTTAACAAGCTGGCGCACATTATACCCAATCACTTTACCGGTGATCAGGTGGCGGATGTGGTCAGTGCTGAAGAGTTAGCCTTAGTTGAAGGCCGTGCGGTGGTTGCTAAACGTCTTAAGCCGGTCGCTGTAGAAGCCATTGTGCGTGGCTACTTAGTGGGTTCAGGTTGGAAAGAATACCAGCGCAGCGGTACCGTCTGTGGTATTCAACTGCCTGCCGGTTTGCAAGAAGCGCAGAAGTTGCCTGAGCCGATTTTCACGCCATCGACGAAAGCTGAAGTAGGCGACCATGACGAAAACATCAGCTTTGCCCAGTGCGCCGCGATTATTGGAGAGGATTTAGCCAATCAGGTCCGTGATGCTTCAATTGCCCTATACCAAGCGGCGGTTGAGTATGCGGCTACTCGTGGGATTATTATTGCTGATACCAAATTTGAATTTGGCTTGGATGCGGATGGCACGCTGACCTTAATGGATGAGGCGCTCACCCCTGACTCCAGTCGCTTTTGGCCAGCAGACAGCTATCAGGTGGGAACCAATCCACCCAGCTTTGATAAGCAATTTGTCCGTGATTGGCTAGAAAACAGTGGTTGGAATAAAGAGCCACCCGCACCTGCTATTCCTGATGATGTGGCGCAAAAAACCGCGGATAAATACCGCGAGGCGTTACTGCGTTTGACTCAGTAAAATGCAGATTGCTTAGCACGTTTGAATTGTTATTTGTTGGTTAAGAAAAGGTTGCGCCATGTCTGCATCATTTGTTCATTTACGTGTACATAGCGAGTTTTCATTGGTGGATGGCTTGGTCCGCATCAAACCTTTGATTAAAGCGGTACGTGATGCAGGCATGCCCGCGGTCGCGGTAACTGACCAAAGCAATATGAGTTCCTTGGTGAAGTTTTATAGCGCAGCGCAGCAGGGCGGAGTCAAACCGATTTGCGGTGCCGATATCTGGTTGGCCAGTGCTGAAGAGGACGGCCCGCTGACGCGCATGACCTTGCTGGTGATGACGCCGCAAGGCTACCGCAACCTGACCGAACTGATTTCCTTAGGTTTTACCCAAGGTCAACAGCATGGCTTAGCGATTCTGCAGCGCGATTGGATCAAGCAAGCATCCGAGGGTTTAATTGCCTTATCTGGCGCTAAAGATGGCGAGATTGGTCTAGCCTTATTAGCCGGTGAAACAGAGAAAGCTGAGCAACTGCTGGCCCAGTGGCAAGCCATCTTTAGCAATCGCTTTTATTTGGAATTGCACCGTACCCAGCGTCCGAATGATGAAGAGCATCTACATGCGGCGGTGGCTTTAGCCGCGCGCACGGGTGTGCCGGTGGTAGCGACCAATGATGTGCGCTTTTTAAAGCAAGAGGATTATGCGGCGCATGAAACGCGCGTCTGTATTGGCGAGGGGCGCGCCTTAGATGATCCGCGTCGGCCACGTATTTATTCTGAGCAGCAGTATTTAAAAAACCCAGAAGAAATGGCTGAGCTGTTTGCTGATCTACCTGAAGCTCTCGCCAATAGTGTTGAAATTGCCAAACGCTGCAATATTGAAGTGCAATTAGGCACGCACTTTTTGCCTGACTTTCCCGTGCCGGCCGGGATGACCATTGATGATTATTTACGCAAAGTATCCTTTGATGGATTAGACGAGCGTTTGTCGGTGACGCTGCCGAAAGACACGCCCGACTATGAGGCTAAACGCAAGGTTTATGACGATCGTCTGAACTTTGAGTTGGATATTATTATCCAGATGGGCTTTCCCGGTTACTTCTTGATCGTGATGGACTTTATCCATTGGGCGAAAAACAATGGCGTGCCTGTTGGCCCCGGCCGTGGATCGGGAGCCGGTAGCTTAGTCGCTTATGTGCTGCATATTACCAACCTTGATCCCTTGCTCTATGATTTGCTGTTTGAGCGCTTTTTAAACCCCGAGCGGGTCTCCATGCCTGACTTTGACGTCGACTTTTGCATGGATGGTCGTGATCGGGTGATTGACTATGTGGCCAATACTTACGGGCGTGAAGCGGTCAGTCAGATCATTACTTTCGGTACCATGGCGGCTAAGGCGGTGGTGCGCGATGTGGCGCGGGTACAAGGTAAAGCCTATGGCTTGGCCGATCGTTTATCAAAAATGATCCCTTTTGAAGTGGGCATGACCCTGAGCAAAGCCTTTGAGGCAGAAGAGCCTTTGCGTGATTTTTTAGCCACTGACGAAGAAGCGGCTGAAATTTGGGAGATGGCGCTTAAGCTCGAAGGCATTACCCGAGGTACTGGTAAGCACGCCGGTGGGGTGGTGATTGCGCCCACTAAACTGACCGACTTTTCACCGATTTCCTGTGATGAAGAGGGCGGCGGGCTGGTCACTCAGTTTGATAAGGATGATGTTGAAGCGGCGGGGCTGGTTAAGTTTGACTTCTTGGGTCTGCGTACGCTAACCATCATTAAGTGGGCGCTAGAAAACGTTAACCGTGACCGCGCTAAGGTGGGTGAGTCCCCTTTAGACATCGACTTTATCCCGCTGGACGATAAAGGCACCTACCAGATGCTGCAGCGCGCGGAAACCACCGCAGTGTTCCAGCTTGAGTCGCGCGGCATGAAAGAGCTGATTAAAAAGCTCAAGCCAGACTGCCTAGAAGACTTGATCGCCTTGGTCGCCTTGTTCCGTCCCGGTCCTTTACAGTCAGGCATGGTGGATGACTTTATCAACCGTAAGCACGGCCGTGCTGAGCTGGCTTATCCGCACTCTGATTATCAGTATGAAGGCTTAAAACCCGTTCTTGCCCCGACTTACGGGATTATTTTGTACCAAGAACAGGTCATGCAAATTGCTCAGGTCATGGCCGGCTATACGCTGGGTGGCGCGGATATGCTGCGCCGAGCGATGGGTAAAAAGAAACCTGAGGAAATGGCCAAGCAGCGTGGCGGGTTTATTGAAGGCTGCAAAAATAACAATATTGATGCAGACTTAGCCGGTAATATTTTTGATCTGGTGGAGAAGTTCGCCGGCTATGGTTTTAACAAGTCGCACTCAGCCGCCTATGGCTTGGTGTCTTATCAAACCGCTTGGCTCAAACATCACTACCCCGCGCAGTTTATGGCGGCAGTGCTCTCGGCGGACATGGATAACACCGATAAAGTGGTGATTCTGGTCGAAGAGTGCCGCAATATGAAATTGCGCATTGTCGCACCGGATGTCAATCAGTCGGAATACAAATTTACCGTGAATGACGAGGGCCATGTGGTGTATGGCTTAGGTGCGATTAAAGGCGTGGGTGAAGGCCCAGTTGAAGCCATCGTCAGTGCTCGTGGTGATGCGCCGTTTAAAGACTTATTTGATTTTTGTGCGCGCATGGATCTCAAACGCATTAATAAACGTACCTTTGATGCCTTAGTGCGTAGCGGTGCTTTAGATCGTATGGGGCCGTATTTTTCTGATCAGTTAAAAGAGTATCAAGCCGGTATTGATCGCAACCGTGCGGTGCTGCTAGCTGCGCTGGAAGAGGCGATTCAAACCGCCGATCAAGCCGCGCGCAACCGTGATAGCGGGCATATGGATTTATTCGGTGATGTGTTTGCTGAGCAAGAGGTGGATATCTATGCGCAGTACCGTAACGCTCGTGAGCTGACGTTAAAAGAACGTTTGAAAGGTGAAAAAGAAACGTTAGGTTTGTATTTGACCGGTCATCCGATTGATGAATATGAAGGTGAAGTGCGCCGCTTTGCCCGACAGCGTATTATTGATTTACGGCCCTCGCGTGACGCGCAAACCGTGGCGGGCTTGATTATTAACCTGCGAGTGATGCGTAACAAGAAAGGCGACAAGATGGGTTTTATTACCCTTGATGACCGCTCCGCACGGATTGAAGCGTCGTTATTTGCGGAGGCCTTTAATCAAGCGCAAGCCCTACTGCAAACCGATGCGCTGGTGGTTGTCGAGGGTGAAGTCAGTCATGATGATTTCTCTGGTGGGCTGCGTTTGCGCGCGAAGCGGGTGATGAGTCTCGAAGAGGCGCGTACCGGCTTGGCGCAAAGTTTACGCATGAATGTGTCTGTGGCAGACTTAAGTCGTGACAGCCTAACGCGGCTAAAAGCATTACTATTGCAATATAAAGGCGCCTGTCCGCTGACTATGACGTATAGCGGCCACAGTGCTAAGGCTCTGTTAGAGTTTTCGCCAGAGTGGAAAATTGAGCCAACGGATGACCTTATTTTGGCATTACGTGACCTATTGGGTCGTGATAACGTCTTTTTGCATTATCGTTAGTATTCAGTGCGCCGAGAAGGCGTCGAGTCGGATAAGGCTCTGCTAGACAACATATTTGGTGGTTTACGCCGTTTAGTCTCGCGTAAATCTTACATATTGCAGCACGGCCTGACCGCCGTAACAGAAAAATGGATGCCCCTGATGAACCCTAGTTTTTTGGATTTTGAACAGCCCATTGCCGATCTTCAGGCGAAAATTGAAGAGTTACGTTTGGTAGGTAATGACAATGATTTAAATATTGGTGACGAAGTTGCGCGCTTACAAGAAAAAAGTAAGGCGCAAACTAAAAGTATTTTCGCTAATCTGACCAGCTGGCAGATTGCGCGTATGGCACGTCACCCGCAGCGTCCTTATACGCTGGACTATATTAAGCACCTGTTTACTGAGTTTGAAGAGTTACACGGTGACCGTCACTTTTCTGATGATGCCGCGTTAGTGGGTGGCATTGCCCGCTTTAATGACAAGCCAGTGATGGTGATTGGTCATCAAAAAGGCCGTGATGTGCGTGAAAAAGTACGCCGTAACTTCGGTATGCCGCGCCCTGAAGGCTACCGTAAAGCCTGTCGCTTAATGGAAATGGCGGAGCGTTTTAACATGCCCATCTTTACCTTTATTGATACCCCAGGTGCGTACCCAGGTATTGATGCTGAAGAGCGCGGTCAAAGTGAAGCCATTGCGTGGAACTTACGTGTCATGTCACGTTTGAAAACACCAATCATCTCTACCGTCATCGGTGAAGGTGGTTCCGGTGGTGCCTTGGCGATTGGTGTGTGTGACCGTCTCAATATGTTGCAATATGCAACCTATGCGGTGATTTCTCCAGAAGGCTGTGCTTCTATTTTGTGGAAAACTGCGGATAAAGCACCGGATGCAGCAGAAGCTATGGGTATTACGGCTGAGCGCTTACAAGGCTTGAAAATTGTTGATCATGTTATTCCTGAGCCATTAGGTGGTGCGCACCGTGATGTGGCGACTGCGGTTGAGTCGATTCGTGAGACCTTAACTGCGCAGCTCGATGAGTTATTGACCCTCGATACTGATGAGTTGTTGGCTCGTCGTTATGAAAAGCTGATGGGCTTTGGCATCGCGTAATTGCTAGAATTGCACACCCCAGCGCATCCTAAGTTTTTACTTGGATGCGCTTTGCAGTCTGTCGTGCGAGGCTGCGCTTAATGCTAGATATTCAGCAGCATATTCTTACTGCGCTACAACCATGGCGTGATCGCCCGTCTTTTTGCGTGGCTTTTTCTGGCGGTATGGACTCCACTGTGCTGCTTTATGCTTTAGCGCAGTTAGCTAAACAGCAGCGCTTGCCTGCACTGCGCGCGATCTATATTCAGCATGGCTTACAAGAGGCAGCGCACGCTTGGCCAGCACACTGCCAGGGTGTCTGTGATGCCCTACAGATACCTTTAATAGTACTTGATGTGGATGTTGCCTCGAGCGCCAGTGTCGAGCAGGCTGCAAGGCAAGCGCGCTATGCAGCGTTTGCCGAGCATTTGCAAAAAGATGAAGTGCTGCTGATGGCGCAGCATCAAGATGATCAGGCCGAAACCTTGCTCTTTCGTTTAATGCGCGGCACGGGTGTGGCTGGTTTACGTGGCATACCGTTTACACGCTCGCTCTCGCGTGGCCATCTAGTGCGACCTCTGCTTGACCTCAGTCAGCGCCAGTTACTTGACTATGCCCAGCAACAGCAGCTGTGTTGGATCGAAGATCCGAGCAATGCCAGCGATGAGTTTGATCGCAACTATTTACGCCACCAGGTTATTCCCTTATTGGCATCACGCTGGCCAAAAGTGCAGCAGAGTTTGCAGCGCACTGCGCGGCATATGCATGAGGCGCAGCAGTTACTTGATGAGTTGGCTGCTGAGGATCTGCAGCGCGCGCAGCTAGAGCCTGTATTGGACTGGCTCAATGTGCCATGTCTGAATATGGACAGTTTGCGTGAGTTGAGTCTGGTGCGACAAAAAAACCTCTTACGCTATTGGCTGACGCCCTTTACCTTATTGCCTGATAGCGCACACTGGATCAGCTGGGAAACCTTGCGTGATGCACAAGCTGACGCACAGCCCATTTGGCGTTTGCACAATGGCGCATTACTGCGCAGTAAAAATCGGTTGTACTGGTTGGCTGAGTGTTGGTTGCAGACGCCGCCAGCGCTCAATTTAATGGTGCATAAAGCTGGGCGCTATGCATTACCGGATAATGGTTATTTGCAGGTTGCCGGTGATGTCACTGCGCCGTTACAAGTGCGTTACCGTCAAGGTGCTGAGCGCTTTTTTATTGAAGGCCGGGGGCATCGCGACTTAAAACGCTTATTGCAAGAGCTTGGGCTGCCGGCCTTTGTACGCTCGCGTTTGCCTGTAATTTTTTTAGCCGAACAGCCGGTAGCCCTAGCTAATGTTCCGGCCTTGAGTCATCCTCAGTTGCAGGATGTGCACCTGACCTGGCATTTCGCCGAGTGACCGAGTTGTTGCTCTACAGGCCAATACACTGGCGCGCGCTTGGTCTTGGTCAACGAGCAGGATAAAAAATGCCTTTTAGTGGTTTCTTGGTTTGAGTCATAAACAGCTTTCGCGTAGACTATTCTCCCGTCTATTAGTTGATTAGTGCAGGTGCTTGATTGCTCCTGCAGCGCTTGATTTTAATTGTCATTTTTCAAGCATAGCTTTCAATGCTTATCTTCGGCGGCTTGCCGCTTAAACACAGAATTCAGGGTTATTTATGACGCGCTACATCTTCGTCACAGGCGGTGTTGTTTCTTCATTGGGGAAAGGTATTGCCTCAGCATCATTGGCCGCAATTCTTGAGGCGCGTGGCTTAAAAGTCACCCTGCTAAAACTCGATCCGTACATTAACGTCGATCCTGGCACCATGAGTCCGTTTCAGCACGGTGAGGTCTTTGTGACTCAGGATGGAGCAGAAACTGACCTGGACTTAGGTCACTACGAACGTTTTGTACGCACCACCATGACGCAAAATAACAACTTCACCACAGGTCGAGTGTATGAGGAAGTCTTGCGTCGTGAGCGCCGCGGTGACTACTTGGGTGCTACCATTCAAGTGATTCCACATATCACTGATGAAATTAAGCGTCGTATTATTAAAGGCGCGGGTGATGCGGATGTGGCGATGGTTGAAATTGGCGGAACGGTCGGTGATATCGAGTCACAGCCCTTCTTAGAGGCGATTCGCCAGTTGCGTGTCGAAGTGGGTGCTAAGCGCGCCATGCTGATGCACTTAACCTTAGTACCCTATATCGCTACCGCCGGTGAAACCAAAACCAAGCCCACTCAGCACTCAGTTAAAGAGTTGCGCTCCATTGGCTTGCAGCCTGATGTGTTGGTGTGCCGTTCTGATCGTCCTGTGGATATCGCCTCGCGCCGCAAAATTGCGCTCTTTACTAACGTAGAAGAGCGTGCGGTGATTAGTTTGCATGACGTGGATACCATTTACAAAATTCCAGGTATTTTGCACAGCCAAGGTCTTGATGACTTTGTTATGGAACGCTTCGGCTTAGAGTGTGATGGCGCAGATTTGAGTGAGTGGGATCGTGTGATTGATGCCAAGCTCAATCCAACGCAAGACGTCACCATTGCCATGGTGGGTAAATACATGGAGTTGCTCGATGCTTATAAATCGCTGATCGAAGCCATGAGCCATGCGGGTATTGAGACGCAAACCCGAGTAAAAATGCGTTATATCGACTCTGAAGATGTAGAAAATCAGGGCGTTGAGCTGTTAGAAGGTGTTGACGCAATACTGGTACCCGGTGGTTTTGGTTTGCGCGGCGTTGAAGGCAAAATTAAAGCAGTGCAGTACGCCCGTGAGAATAAAATTCCATACTTGGGTATTTGCTTAGGTATGCAAGTGGCAGTGATTGAGTTCGCCCGTAATGTCTTGGGCTGGACTGATGCCAACTCCACTGAGTTTGATAAAAGCAGCCAGCATCCTGTGGTCGGCCTGATTTCTGAGTGGCAAGATGCGGATGGCAGTATCGAGCAGCGTGGCGAAGATGCTGATATTGGCGGCACCATGCGTCTTGGCGCGCAAGAGTGTCAGCTGATTCCAGGCACTTTAGTGCATGCCAGCTACGGTAAAGATTCTATTGTTGAGCGTCACCGCCATCGCTATGAAGTCAATAACCAGTTGTTGCCGCAGTTGATCGAAGCAGGCTTAAAGGTATCTGGCCGTTCTGAAGATGGTGCGCTGGTTGAAGTGGTTGAAGTGGCTGATCATCCATGGTTTGTCGCCTGTCAATTCCACCCTGAGTTCACTTCAACACCGCGTGATGGCCACCCATTATTTAAAGGTTTTGTTGAGGCTGCATTAGCGTATAAGGCAGGTAAGGCATGACTCAAAAAATCATTCGTGTCGCTGATATAGACATCGCCAATGACAAACCTTTTGTCTTGTTTGGCGGCATTAATGTGATTGAGTCGCGTGACTTAGCCATGCGTGCCTGTGAAGAATACGTGCGTGTGACGCAAAAGCTGGGTATTCCTTATGTGTTTAAAGCCAGCTTTGATAAGGCCAATCGCTCATCGATCAATTCATTTCGCGGCCCTGGCCTTGATGAAGGCTTAAAGGTGTTTGAGGAAATCAAGCGCACCTTTAATGTGCCAGTGATTACTGATGTGCATGAACCCTATCAAGCACAGCCGGTGGCTGACGTGTGCGATATTCTTCAGCTGCCTGCATTTTTGTCACGTCAGACTGACTTAGTTGTGGCCATGGCGAAAACCAACGCTGTGATTAATATCAAAAAAGCCCAGTTTTTAGCGCCGCATGAGATGAAACATATTCTCAGCAAATGTGAAGAAGCGGGTAATGATCAGTTGATTTTATGTGAGCGTGGCTCGGCCTTTGGTTATAATAATCTTGTGGTTGATATGCTCGGCTTTGGCATTATGAAAGCTTTTGAGTATCCGGTGTTTTTTGATGTGACCCATGCCTTGCAAATGCCAGGTGGCCGTGCTGATTCAGCTGGTGGCCGTCGTGCGCAAGTGACTGAGTTAGCTAAAGCGGGGATGAGCCAAGGGCTCGCAGGATTGTTTTTAGAGGCGCATCCTGATCCGGATAATGCTAAATGTGACGGCCCTTGTGCACTGCGTTTAGATAAGTTGGAGTCGTTTTTAACTCAGCTTAAGCAATTAGATGATTTGATTAAAAGTTTCCCCACAATTGAAACAGCCTAAGGTGATTGTTTCACTCTAGGTTTGACCCAATACAGTATGGAGCGTGCAGAACAATGGCAAAAATTATCGACATTAAAGGTCGTGAAATCTTAGATTCCCGTGGTAATCCTACGGTTGAAGCCGATGTTATTTTGGAAAACGGCATCACTGGCAGCGCCTGTGCACCATCAGGCGCTTCAACAGGTTCGCGTGAAGCTCTGGAATTGCGCGATGGCGATAAAAGCCGTTATTTAGGTAAGGGCGTGCTTAAAGCAGTAGCCAATATCAACGGTCCAATCCGCGATTTACTGCTGGGGCAGGATGCCACTGACCAGCAAGCACTTGACCGTGCCATGATTGCTTTAGACGGCACTGACAACAAAGCAACGTTGGGTGCTAATGCGATTTTAGCCGTATCGCTGGCAGCGGCGAAAGCGGCTGCGCAGGCTAAAGGCATGCCTTTGTACGCACATATTGCTGAGCTTAATGGCACGCCCGGTGTGTACTCCATGCCGGTGCCCATGATGAATATCATCAACGGCGGTGAGCATGCGGATAACAACGTTGATATCCAAGAGTTTATGATTCAGCCGGTTGGCGCAAAAACTTTCTCTGATGCGCTGCGTATGGGGACTGAGATTTTTCATCACCTTAAAGCCGTGTTGCAAGCCCGTGGTTTAAGCACGTCAGTGGGTGATGAAGGTGGTTTTGCACCGAACCTTGCGTCCAACGAAGATGCGCTAGCAGCGATTGCTGAGGCGGTAGCCAATGCGGGTTATAAGCTGGGCGAGGATGTTACTTTAGCCCTAGACTGCGCAGCCAGTGAATTTTACCAAGACGGTCAGTATGATTTGGCCGGTGAAGGTAAAAAGTTTGATGCACAAGGTTTTTCTGACTATTTGGCCGGTTTGACTGAGCGCTTCCCGATTATCTCTATCGAAGATGGTATGGATGAGTCGGATTGGGCAGGCTGGAAAATTCTGACCGATAAAATAGGTGAGAAAGTCCAGTTGGTCGGCGATGATTTGTTTGTGACCAATACGAAGATTCTAAAGCAAGGTATTGATACACAAACGGCCAACTCTATTTTGATTAAATTCAATCAGATTGGCAGCTTGACCGAAACCTTAGAAGCCATTCAAATGGCTAAAGCGGCTGGTTTTACTGCGATTATTTCGCACCGCAGTGGTGAAACAGAAGATTCAACCATTGCTGATTTAGCCGTCGGTACTGCCGCTGGACAAATAAAAACTGGCTCGCTGTGCCGTTCGGATCGTGTGGCTAAGTACAACCAATTGCTGCGTATTGAAGAGCAGTTGGCAGGTCAAGCACCTTACCGTGGACGTGCAGAGTTTCGCGGCTGATTGGTAAGCTCTGTAAATGATGCGTGTCGCACCGATATCTATGATGTTATAAGGGCAGCCACCTGAGCTGCCCTTTTCTATGGAAGACCACGATGAATAAAGAACCCTACTGGTTACTGGTTGTACTGCTGGTTGTACTTGCTGGGCTGCAGTACCGTCTGTGGGTAGGGGATGGTGGGATTGCCCAAGGCGTACAGCTCAAGCAGCAAATTGCTGAGCAGAAAGCTGAGAATGAACGATTGTTTGAGCGCAATCGGGTCATGGATGCCGAAGTTATGGAGCTGAAAAAAGGTATGGAAACCGTTGAGGAACGTGCCCGCTACGAGTTGGGGATGGTCAAGGAAGGGGAAACTCTTTACTTGTTAGCCGAATGAGCATGCCCTTATTTTGGTTGGTGATTCCTGCGGCAGGGATTGGCAGCCGTATGCAGGCCGATTGTCCCAAGCAGTATCTCAGTGTGTCCGGCAAAACGATTCTTGAACTCACCTTGGCTATTTTTTTAGAGCATCCTCGCTTGCGCGGTATTGTTGTTGCGCTGGCTGAGCATGATCACTGGTGGCCGCAGTTAAGTGTCGCTAAGCACCCAGGTATCCAGACGGTTATCGGCGGGGCGCAGCGTGCCGATTCAGTGCTCAATGCTTTATTGGCGCTGCATGAGCGTGGCGCAAGCGCTGACGATTGGGTTCTAGTGCACGATGCCGCACGCCCCTTGCTTGAACGCGATGATTTGGATCGGTTATTGAGCGGTTTAGTTAATGATCCGGTGGGTGGCTTATTAGCCGTACCGGCTCGCGATACTTTAAAACAGGTTGACGCCGATGGTCGTGTCTTAACAACCGTGGATCGCAGTCTGATGTGGCATGCCTTAACCCCGCAAATGTTTCGCTTGGGGCTGTTGCAGCGCTCTTTAGCTGATGCATTGCAGGCTAGCGTTGCGGTCACTGACGAGTCTTCAGCAATGGAGTGGGCTGGTCTCGCGCCGCGGGTGATTGAAGGGCGCGCCAGTAATATAAAAATTACTCGTCCAGAAGATTTGCAGCTTTTGCACGCTTTGTCGCCATCGGTCTCATTATAAATCCTAGATTTACAGCGATACTTGTTAGGGTTTTTTTGTTGCCGGTGTAAAAATCTGACCGCTAACGCCGCGTGGTATTTCTTCGATAATGCCGCCTGAATTTAAAAAAGAAGCGATTTGCAGCTCTAATGATTCGCTGCTTTGTTGTGCCGTGGGCACCGTACGCTTTTGATTCGAACCTTTTACGCGTGTGTTTGACATAGAGATACTCGTATTTCACTGAAGGTGAGTTTTGCTCAGACTACACTGATTTACTAATACTTTCTGCGATTTATAGTGTGGGCTATTGGCTCATCGAATCTGGCTTTCTGCTATGCTCTGACTTTGTGCCTGATAACTTACTGGGGAATTACCATGATAAAATCACGCGCTGCTGTTGCCTTTGGCCCAGGTCAGCCTTTACAGATTGTTGAAGTGGATGTTGCGCCGCCAAAAGCCGGTGAAGTGTTGGTGCGTATTGTTGCCAGTGGCGTCTGCCATACTGATGCCTTCACTTTATCAGGTGATGATCCAGAAGGTATTTTTCCGGTTATTTTAGGCCACGAAGGGGGTGGTATTGTTGAGGCCTTGGGTGAGGGGGTGACATCACTTGAAGTGGGTGATCATGTGATCCCGCTGTACACCGCCGAATGCCGTGTGTGTAAGTTTTGTACTTCAGGCAAAACTAATTTATGCCAGTCAGTACGAGAGACCCAAGGTAAAGGTTTGATGCCCGATGGTACGACGCGCTTCTCCTACAAAGGTGAGCCGATTTATCACTATATGGGTACTTCAACTTTCTCTGAGTACACTGTGGTGGCCGAAGTCTCTTTGGCTAAAGTACCAAAAGAGGCGCCGCTGGAAAAAATCTGCTTGCTGGGCTGTGGTGTGACCACAGGTATTGGTGCCGTACTCAATACCGCTAAGGTGGAAGCGGGCGCAACCGTAGCGATTTTTGGTTTAGGCGGCATTGGTTTGGCGGCGATTATTGGTGCGAAAATGGCCAAAGCCAGTCGTATTATAGCCATTGATATCAATCCAGATAAATTCGCTATTGCCCGTGAGTTGGGTGCCACTGATTGCGTTAATCCAAAAGACTTCGATAAGCCCATACAAGAGGTGATTATTGATATGACCGATGGCGGTGTGGATTACTCCTTTGAGTGCGTGGGTAATGTGCAGTTGATGCGCGCGGCACTGGAGTGCTGCCATAAAGGTTGGGGCGAATCGGTGATTATTGGTGTGGCCGGTGCCGGTCAAGAAATCAGTACCCGTCCGTTCCAGTTAGTGACCGGACGGGTTTGGCGTGGCAGTGCCTTTGGTGGGGTGAAAGGCCGCACTGAGCTGCCTGCTTATGTGGCTAAAGCGCAAAGTGGTGAGATTCCATTGGATACCTTTATTACCCATACCATGGGTTTAGATGAGATCAATACTGCATTTGATTTGATGCACGAAGGCAAGAGTATTCGTAGCGTTATTCATTTTTAATCAACAACCACAAGGTTTTAGGGCAGGCTGCTCAGCAGTCTGCCTAAGCGCTTGTCTTTGGAGGTCATGATGTCGTTACAACAATTGTCATCGCAAAAAGTCTTTGGCGGCCAGCAGGTGCGCTATCAACATGCGTCTGCTGTGCTGAATTGCAGCATGCAGTTTGCTGTGTACTTACCGCCACAGGTTGAACTGGGCCAACCTTTACCGGTGTTGTATTGGTTGTCGGGGCTGACCTGTACCGATGAAAACTTTATGCAAAAAGCTGGCGCATTAAAGGTTGCTGCTGAGTTGGGTTTGATTATTGTGGCGCCGGATACCAGTCCGCGCGGTGCAGGGGTGCCCGATGATGCAGAGGGCGCTTGGGATTTGGGTTTAGGCGCGGGTTTTTATTTAAATGCCACACAAGCGCCTTGGGCTGAACATTACCGCATGTATGACTATGTGGTGAATGAGCTACCGGCCTTAATCGAGAAGCACTTGCCTGTGTCGGATAAACGCAGCATCAGTGGTCACTCGATGGGTGGTCACGGTGCGCTGATTGCGGCCTTGCGCGAGCCACAGCGTTACCAGTCGGTGTCAGCCTTTGCTCCGATTTGTCAGCCCACTCAGTGCCCTTGGGGTGAAAAAGCTTTTTCTAATTACTTGGGTGCGCAGCCTGAAACCTGGCTGGAATGGGATGCCAGTGCCTTAATGGCTAAGGCCACCCAGCATCTGCCAATGTTGCTCGATCAAGGTGATGCAGATGGTTTTTTAGTGGAACAATTGAAACCTGCTGCTTTGCAAGAGGCAGCACAGCGCGCGGGCTATCCACTGACTTCGCGCTTGCAGCCGGGTTATGATCACAGCTATTACTTTATTGCTAGCTTTATTGATGAGCACTTGCGCTTCCACGCGCAAGCCTTATCGGCTGCAACTGAGTAAAGCGATTTACTGAGTGTTCAGGTGCGCCTGACTAAAACTGTGTAGAATGCAGCCTATTTTTAACAGTCAGGAAACAGCATGCGTATAGGTCATGGCTATGATGTACACCGCTTTCAGTCCGGTGAGTTTATTACCTTGGGCGGTGTGCAAATTGCGCACAATAAAAGTTTTGTCGCACATTCAGATGGCGATGTTCTCTTGCATGCGCTGACGGATGCCTTATTGGGTGCGGCAGCATTAGGCGATATTGGTCAGCACTTCCCTGATACTGATCCTGCTTATAAAGGTGCGGACAGTCGCCAATTATTGCGCAATGTCGTCAGTTTGCTTGAGCAAGCGGGCTGGCGGATCGGCAATGTGGACAGCACCCTTTTAGCTCAGACACCGAAAATGGCACCGCATATTGCCTTGATGCGTGAGAATATTGCTGCAGACCTCAAGATCGCTTTAGAACAGGTCAATGTTAAAGCGACCACCACAGAGGGTTTAGGCTTTGTGGGTCGCGAGGAAGGCATTGCCGCGCATGCGGTTGTGATTTTGGTTAAAGCATGAAGGATTTAGACTTGCTCGGCCCTTTTGCCTGGGGTGAACCTTGCGGCAGCGCACAATTAAAAGCGACCGCTGAAGACTTTCAAGTGGATGAGGTTTTAGATATTCCTTTGTCCGGTCAGGGCGAGCATCTGTGGCTCTGGGTGGAAAAACGCCTGTTAAATACCGAAGAAGCGGCACGCCGTTTAGCCAAAGCCGCTGGAGTCTCACTGCGCCAAATCAGTTACGCCGGCTTAAAAGATCGCCAAGCTTTAACGCGGCAATGGTTTAGTATCCAGTTGCCCGGTAAATCTGATCCAGATTTCAGTGCGGCTGAAGCTGAAGATTTACGTATTTTAGATATCCAGCGCCACAGCCGTAAACTGCAGCGCGGCGCGCATGCGGCCAATGGCTTTAGGATTCGTTTAACCGAGTTGAACGCCGACCACAGCGCGTTAGAGGAGCGTTTGCAAAGGATTGCCGCGCAAGGCGTGCCCAATTATTTTGGCTTACAGCGTTTTGGCGAAAATGGTAATAACTTGCTCGGTGCGCTGGACTATGCGCAGCGCAAAGAGTTGCCCATTCAGCGCAATCTACGTTCACGTTTACTGTCAACGGGACGCAGTGCGATTTTTAACCGTGTCTTGGCTCAGCGGGTACAAGAGCAAACTTGGAATATTGCGCAAGTGGGCGATGTCTTGGCCTTTAGTGGCAGCCGCAGTTTTTTCTTAGCGGGTGCTGAAGAGTGTCAAGATCCACGTTTAGCGCAGTTGGATGTGCACCCAACCGGTCCTTTATGGGGTGAGGGCGAGCTGGTCAGTCAAGGGCAACCGCAAACCCAAGAGTTGGCGGTTGCAGCACTTTGGCCAGCGCTTTGCACGTGGTTAGAGCGGGCAAACCTTAAGCAAGAACGCCGCATTTTACGTTTGCCAGTGCGTGATTTAAGCTGGACATTCCCTGCCGCAGATTGCTTGCAAGTGCAGTTTGTTTTACCACCGGGCTGTTTTGCAACAGTGGTATTGCGTGAAATGGTGGAACTTTTATCGGTGACTGAGGCGGTACAGGCGTGCGAATTTTAATTGCGAATGATGATGGGGTGAATTCACCTGGTTTGTCTGCGTTACATACAGCACTGCGTGATTATGCACAGTGTTCAGTGATTGCTCCTGAGCAAGACTGCAGTGGTGCCAGTAGTTCTTTGACCTTAGACCGCCCTTTGCATCCGCATACGTTAAGCAATGGCTATATCAGTGTAAATGGCACACCCACTGACTGTGTGCACCTAGGGCTTAATGGTCTATTGCCTGAGTCGATCGATATGGTGGTGGCTGGGATTAACTTAGGTGCGAATCTGGGGGATGATGTGTTGTACTCAGGTACAGTGGCGGCGGCGGTGGAAGGGCGCTTTTTACAGCGCCCCTCTTTTGCCTTTTCACTTTTGTCACGTCACACGCAGAATCTACCCAGTGCCGCATGGTTTGCACGGCGTTTAATTGAAGCCCATGAGCAATTATCCATGGCACCGCGCACGGTGTTTAATGTCAATGTGCCGGATTTACCATTGGATCAAATTAAAGGTATTCAGTTAACCCGCTTAGGCCACCGTGCCCGTGCCGCCGCACCTGTGCGTACGGTTAATCCACGGGGTAAAGAGGGCTATTGGATTTCGGCAGTGGGCGGTGTTGAAGACGGTATTGAAGGCACTGATTTTCATGCGGTAGCGCAGGGCTATGTGTCCATTACTCCGCTGCAATTGGATCGTACATTTCATTCGCAAGTGGATGAGGTTAAGCAGTGGTTGGAGGGTGTGCTGTGAGTGTGCAAGAGGATGATTTACAACGCCAAGGTATTGGTATGACGTCACTGCGCACCCGTGAGCGCTTGATTCAACGCCTCTGTGATGAAGGGTTAAGCGACCCACAGGTGTTAGAGGTGATTCGTCGCACGCCACGGCATTTATTTGTTGATGAAGCTTTAGCCCATCGTGCCTATGAGGATACCGCGCTGCCGATTGGTAATAATCAAACAATTTCTCAGCCGTATATGGTGGGGCGCATGACTGAATTGTTACTGGCTGATGGACCCTTAGACAAAGTCTTGGAAATTGGTACTGGCTCAGGCTATCAAACCGCTGTGTTGGCGCAATTAGTCGAGCGGGTCTTTTCCGTCGAACGTATTCAATCTCTGCAAGAGCGGGCTAAAGAACTGTTGGCTGCGCTGGATTTACGCAATGTGGTCTACCGCTGGGGCGATGGTTGGGAGGGCTGGAATGCTTTAGCGCCGTATAATGGCATTATTGTTACTGCAGGCGCCAAAGAAGTACCGCACGCTTTACTGGATCAGTTGGCCATCGGTGGTCGCCTGGTCATTCCGGTCGGCGAGAGTGACGATCAGCAATTGATGCTGATCGTGCGTGAAAAAGATGGCTTTACTTATAAAACCTTAGAAGGCGTGCGTTTTGTGCCTTTATTAGCAGGAAGCTTAGCGTGAAAAACAAAGCCTTATTGTTTATAAAAGGGATGGCGATGGGCGCGGCTGATGTTGTGCCGGGCGTATCCGGTGGTACAGTGGCCTTTATTACTGGAATTTATGATGAATTATTGGGTGCTTTGTCACGCATTCCCGACGCCGCTTGGCTGATCTTGCGCGGACAGGTTAAACGCGCTTGGCAGCTGGCTCATGTGAATTTTTTATTGATTTTGTTTTCCGGTATTTTACTCAGCGTAATCAGTTTGGCGCGTGTTATTACTTGGTTATTAGAGACACAGCCTATTGCGCTGTGGTCTTTTTTCTTTGGTTTGATTCTGGTTTCCTGCTATGTGGTTGCGCGGGATATTCAGTGTTGGCTGTTCAGTCGTTGGCTGGCCTTTGCCATAGGCGTGGCCTTTGCTTGGTGGATTACGGTGGCTTCGCCTATGGCGTGGGGGCATGATCCGCTGAGTCTATTTGCTGCAGGTGCTATCGCGATTTGTGCAATGATTTTGCCGGGTATTTCGGGCAGTTTTATTTTGCTGTTGATGGGCTTGTATCCCACGGTGTTATTGGCCGTTAAACAGTTGGATTTAAGTGTGTTGCTGGTTTTTGCTGCGGGCTGTTTATTTGGCTTATTAGCTTTTGCGCGGCTGCTGCGTGCAGCATTACAGTATTTTAGAGATCTTGCCTTGGCGCTGCTGACCGGTATTATGTTCGGCTCTTTAAATAAAGTATGGCCGTGGAAGAATACATTGAGTTGGCGCACCGATAGCCATGGCGTTGAAGTGCCATTGTTGCAAGAAAATATCTCGCCTTGGCAGTTTGCGGATCTGTTACAAACGAATGCACAGCTGATTCCCGCTGTGTTATTGATGCTCTTTGGTATTGTGTTAGTTATTGGCCTTGAGCGTTATGCAGGCAAATAAGTAGTTTGCAGTGCACTGTTAAGTTTTTCAGGAGTTAGGCGTGAAGCCCATTCAATTTAGCGTATCGGCAACAGCGGTATCCAATCTAAAGTGGCTGTCTGTGCTTATGCTCGGCGGCGTGTTAGTCGGCTGTTCAGGCACGTCAGGTAAGGCCCCAGTGGTAGATCGTGCGCATGCTGGACAGCAGCGTCAATATAATCCGGTGCGGCAGGGGCAGTACCGTGTGCAAGGTGGCGATACGCTGTATTCGATTGCTTTTCGCTTTGGTTGGGATTGGAAAGAGTTAGCCGCACGTAATGCTATCAAGGCGAGCTATAGTCATTTGTGGTGTATGAGGGGAAAAGAGGGTGGCGTATCCTGTTGATTGTTTCCGACAAGAAATAATTAACAGTAGAGCGATACGCCATGACAAATACTACCCTGAATGTTCTTT